>JAEEGF010375521.1_pt1 | contig 16378 bp, 15 predicted proteins | sample 9134171 | NCBI WGS metagenome assembly JAEEGF01 (sample SAMN16246542, study PRJNA631951) | gut metagenome | biome: gut microbiome; feature: rumen; material: AP-attached | host: Bos | place: Iran: Karaj | collected 2018-10
ATTTTTTCCGCTTCTTCATATTTAAAACCTGAAGCACCGCCTGAGATTTCAGCTCTGCCGCCAAAAATCGGTTCTCTTATATTAGGTGCTGAAATTTCTTCGCCGTCAAAGAAGATTGCCATCGGTTTCCCGACTAATCTTTGTGTTAATTCAGCAAATTTTGTTGCACCTTTACCGTTAAATTCCAAAGAAACAGTCCATTGACCTGTTTGGTCTGTACCAATTTGAGCTGAATTTAAGTCTTCACCTGTCAATTCTGCAGGTTCCCATAAAAGCTGTCCCATTTCATCACGTTTTTGGACACCTTTTTCATCCAAAACAGGCGGCTTAAATTCCAAAAGTGCTGTTTTTCCCAGGAAAGCTTCAGCTTCTTTTAAATCAGTAACGTTCGGAATTTCAACCAATAATCTTTTGTCACCAACTGTTGTAACAGTCGTTTCAGCTACACCCAATTTGTTGACACGGTTTTCAATCGCAATCTGCAACCTGTCCATAACTTCGGGTGTAATTTTCGGAACAGAATCGGTTGTCTTTGCCTCAAGCATGATTCTTGAACCACCGACAAGATCGAGTCCCAGTTTTGTTGGTTTTTTATAGCAAAGAAAAGCACAAACGGCTACTGTGACTACAATTAACCAAAACACAATAATCTTGTTTTTCAATTTTCTACCCTCTTTATACTTATACTGTTAACTATTATTATCATTTTTGACGCAAAAAAGAATTAACCCAATTCTGCTTTTACGCTGTCATATACTCTTTGCAGAGTAATTTTTTCATCCTCCGACAATGTAACCAGCGGCTGCCTTACATATTCTTTTATAAGCCCTTTATATGCAAGAAGTGCTTTTACCGGAATCGGATTCGGAGCTGAAAACAGTTCTTTGAATATCGGATAAAGTTTTCTGTGCATATTTTGAGCAGCAATCAATTCACCCGCTTTAAAGTTTCTTATCATTGATTTTATTTCCGCACCAAACAGGTGTGAAGCAACAGAAATCACGCCGTGTGCACCAATTGACATCATTGGCAGTGTCAAACTGTCATCACCGGAAAATATAATAAAATCTTCCGGACACATCATTTTCAGCTCCGTGATTTTATCCATATCCGCAAAACTTTGTTTTACGGCAACTATATTTTTGTAGGTATTTGCCAGATATGCAACTGTTTCCGGCTGCATATTTACACCCGTTCTGCCGGGAATATTATAAAGTATTATAGGCAAACTTGTTGACTGTGCAATTGCAGAAAAATGCTCAACCATGCCTCTTTGATTAGGTTTGTTATAGTATGGCACAACCGACAAAATTGCGTCTACGCCTTCTTTTTCAGCAAATTTTGAATACTCAATCGCCGAGTGTGTTGAGTTAGAGCCGGCACCAAGTATGATTTTTGCTTTGTTTTGCACAGCTCTTTTTACAGAACTTACAAGTTCAATTTCTTCCTCATTCGTAAGGCAGGGTGATTCCCCGGTTGTTCCTGCAACAAGTAAAGCATCACTTCCTGATGATATCAAATGTGCAGCAAGAGATTCCACACTGTCATAATCAATAGCACCCGATTTTTCCATCGGTGTAACCATTGCAGTAATGACCTCTCCACAATCATATCTGTATGCCATATTTCTCTACCCTCTGTTTTTCCCTAATCTACGCTAATTATTATACAACAAAAGAATAATAATATACGACTATATTAAGATAAGTGAAAAATATAAACTCCAGATATATTTGTAATAATGTCAAAATTTACTTTTTGTGCTAAAATTCTGATATGGATTTCAAAAGTTTACCAAAGAAAAAAAGATTATACATAATCATCTCGGCATCCATCGGGCTTGTGCTTTTATGGGCTTTCATCACCGCGGGAATTATTACGCATGATTTTAACAGAAAACAGGTTGAAGCAAGAGGAGATGACCAGGAAGCCCTGGTTAACGGTATAATCCTGACCGAAACCAAAAATGAAACAAAGTATTGGGAAATATATGGTGATACAGGCAGATGGGACAGCAAAAAAGGGGTTGCCCAGCTGAACAAAGTTATCGGTAATTTTTACAAGGATAACGAAGTATCTATGAGTTTTGAATCTTCAAAAGGCACCTATAACTCAGTAGATGGCGATATTACACTTTACAAGGATACCTTTATAGTCATGAAGGATGGCGTAACTCTCAATGCTGACAGACTTCACTGGATAGATTCACACTCTCCGATTATTGCGGAAGGTCACATAAAAATTCAAAAGGGTAAACAACTGCTATCAACGGCTGAAAAAATAGAAATCAGCCCAACATACGACAGTTTCAAAATTTCAGGAAACACAGTTTCAAAAGTATATGAGGATAAAAAATAGTATGAAAAAATTATTATTGGGAATTGTATCATTAGTTTTAATAACAGGGATAGCTGTTAACGCTTCCGATTTGATTATCGAATCAAAAAATCAGACTTATCATGAAGAGGATAACAAAATCAAATTCAACGGAGACGTTAAAGTCACCGTTGACGATTTAAAAGTTGTCGGCGACAGTGCTGATGTAAACGTTACAAAAGATCAAAAACTTGATACAGCAACCTTTTACGACAAACCTTACGCTTTTGAAATTAAGAAAAATAAAAAAAGAGAAGTTAAAGCAAACATCTTAAAAGTATCATTAATTACAAAAATTATACACGCAGAGGGTGACACACAGTCTATTGTTTTTGAAGGTAAAACACCTATCGTTGTCATAAACTCAGACATACAGGAATACGATACAAAAACAGGTATTATGACTGCAACCGGTTCAGTTACAATGAAATATAAAGATATTGAAACCCTGTCAAATTTTGCAGAAATCACAACAGACAAAAATGGGGATTTGAAAAAACTTGTTCTGACAGGAAATGCAAAAGTTAAACAAGAAAACAACGAATCCTTTGCGGACAAATTTGTATATGAAGCCAAGACTGAAAACCTGACCGCATACGGAAATACGACATCAAAAGCAATTATGGATGACGGTTCAAAATTAACTCTGAAATCAAGCTTCCAGGAATATAATCAGAAAAAAGCGATATTTAATGCCAGCGGAAATGTAAGAATCTGGTATCAGGATTATTATGCGGTAGGGCCGAAGGTTACCTTGTATCCGACTCCGGGAACTACAAAACCGAACGAAGCATATTTTACCGGACGTTCAAGCATAACTCAGGGTGTTCGTACAATATTTGCCGACAGAATTAAAATGACAATGACTCCAAAAAGCTTTGATGCTCAGGGAAATACAAGAACCGTTATAAGAAATATCGGCAACGGTGATGATAATATGACATTAGGGTTGTAAAAAATGAACGAAAAAATTGAAAAAGCATTAGAATGTTTTAAGAAAAAAGACTACAACGGTGCAATAGATTTATTCACATCGGCTGCCGAAATCGAAACAGATAATGCTGAAATATACAATAACCTCGGACTTTGCTATGCAAATATCGGCGATGATGAGAAAGCTGAAAAAAATTATTTGAGAAGTATTGAACTTAACCCAAAAATTCCGCAATGCTATATAAATCTTTCTGATATATATTACAGACAAAAAAGAATGAGCGACGGGATTAATATTCTATCCTATGCGATAGATATGCTGCCGGACGATTTGATTTTCAGACACTATCTTGCTCGTTTTTATATGGAGGATACAAAACAGGATTTGGCTATTGACGAATTGGAATATATTTTGGATAAACAACCGGACAACTATGATGCGTATTACGATTTGGCAAAAATATATTTTGATTTTGGGAATTATGATTCCGCAATAGAAAATTTTGAAAATATCCTGGAATTTAAACAGGATAACGAATTCATATACTATTATTTGGGCGAAGCATACCAGGCAAACGATGAGATAGATAAGGCCCTTTCAAACTTCTTAAAAGCAATCGCAACAAATAACAAATTCCCGCTTGCTTATAAAAAAGCTGCAATTCTTTTTATGGCTCGCGGCGACAGGGAAGACGCAGCTGAGTATTTTGAAGATTACCTAAACTTTGACATTCCGCAGGAAGAAAAAGAAAGCGTTAATAAATTACTTGAAAAACTAAAAGTTAAAAATGAAAAATAAATACTGGATAGCATTTTCATCAATTGAACAACTTGACAGCAGTTTTATAATAAAGCTGTGGGAGCATTTCGGTGATATAGAAACAGCTTTCAACGCTTCTTTGTCAGATTTAAAAAATATAGAAGGGCTTAGCGTCAGAAAAGCTGAGAATTTTTTAAAATACCGGGACAAGATTGATATTGACAGAACCTTTGCCGATGTTGAGGCAAGAGGAATAAATTTTCTGACTCCGGAAAGTGAAAGTTATCCGGCAATGCTTCGCCAGATATCAAATCCTCCGGCTGTTTTATATTATAAAGGTAAACTTTTTGAATGTAATTTGAATAAAACAGTGGCTGTTGTGGGTTCACGTAAAGCAAGCCATGCCGGCAGGGATGATTTGAGGAAAATATTATCCGGTCTTGCCGGAACAGATATTTGTATTGTTTCAGGTTTGGCCTCCGGAATTGATACTGTCGCCCACACCTCAGCGATTGAAAATAATATTAAAACAATCGGAGTCATCGCAAGCGGATTTGATTATGTTTATCCGTCGGGAAACAAATCTCTTTACGAAAATATTATAAACGGTTACGGTGCGATAGTAACTGAATACTACCCGACTTTTGAACCTATAAAATTCAGATTCCCGCAAAGAAACAGGATTGTATCAGGACTTTCCTACGGAACAGTTGTGTGTGAGGCATCTTCAAAAAGCGGAGCACTGATTACGGCTAATCTTACGCTTGAACAGGGAAGAGAGTTGATGTGTGTTCCGGGCGCAATTTCCAATCCGAATACCCAAGGAATATACAAACTTCTCAAAAACGGTGCAACTATTGTTACCGAAAGTGATGATATCCTGAACGCTTTGGGTTGGGAAATAAAAAAAGATAATACTTCAGGAGATCAGTTAACGTTGCCAATGTTGACTCCCGATGAAGAAAAGATATATAATAGTTTGGAGATAGAAGAAAAGGGCTTCGATGAATTGATTTCATTGACAGGTTTGGATACAGATTCTCTGCTGATGAACTTGACAACGATGGAGCTAAAAGGGATAATAAAGCAGAGCGGCGCGGACAGGTATAAAAAGGCGTAAATAATGGCAGGTAAAGAGAAATCATTAGTAATAGTCGAGTCACCGGCTAAATCAAAAACAATTAAAAAGATTTTAGGAAATGATTTTCAGATAGAAGCAAGTTACGGACATATAAGGAACTTGCCCACGAAAGATACCGCAACAGACAACCTCGGTTTTGACGTAAATAACGGGTTTGAACCTAAATTTGAAATCATCCCCGGCAAACAACAGGTTGTCAAAAAACTCAACGACCTGGCCAAAAAAGTTGATAAAATATATCTTGCATCCGACCCTGACCGTGAAGGAGAAGCTATCGCATGGCACGTTCGCCAGATTTTAAAAGTGCCGGATGAGAAAATTTTCAGAATTGTATTTAACGAAATTACCCCAAAAGCCGTTAAATATTCTGTTGAAAACCCCCGTGCCATTGATATGGATATGGTACAGGCACAACAGACAAGACAAATTCTTGATAAGCTTGTAGGATTTAAACTGAGCCCTGTTTTATGGAAACAGATAGGAAACAGAAATCTTTCTGCCGGCCGAGTTCAATCTGTTGCACTGCGTATGATTTGCGAAAGAGAAGAAGAAATTGAAGCTTTTGTTCCGCAGGAATATTGGTCAATTCACGCACTGTTGGATAAAAACGGAAAACAGTTTGAAGCTGAGCTTGCAAAAATCAAAGATAAAGCTATAGAAAAAAATATTAAAACAAAAGAAGATGCCCAAAAGATTGTTGACTATTTAACAAATCCGAGTACTCAATATGAAGTTTCAAATGTTACAAAGAAAACCACAAAACGTAAACCTACCGCGCCTTTCATAACTTCAACAATGCAGCGTGCGGCAAGTTCAAAATTGGGTTTTGGCGTTTCAAAAACAATGCAGGTTGCTCAAAAACTTTATGAAGGTATTGAAATTGATGGCAACCCCGTTGGTTTGATTACCTATATGAGAACGGACAGTGTCAGAGTTTCAGATGATGCTCGTGATATGGCCCACGATTTTATTCTCCAAAATTACGGTGAAAAATATTATCCGCAAACAGCCAATGTTTATGCAAAAGGAAAACAAAACGTTCAGGATGCTCACGAGGCCATTCGTCCGTCATACCCTGAAAGAACACCTGAAAGCATAAAACAATATCTTGACAATGACCAATATAAATTATACAAACTTATTTGGGAAAAATTTATGTCATCTCAGATGGCACCGGCAGAAATTGCAAATAAATCAATAGAAATATCAGCAGGGGATTATACCCTGAGAGCCGGTACAAGCAAGGTTACCTTTGATGGTTTCCTGACCCTTTATAATGACTCAGAAGAAGATGATCAGGCAGAAAATGATGCAAAAATTCCTGATCTTGAGAAAGGGGACAAGGTTGTTTGTAAAAAAATCGATCCGAAACAACATTTCACCCAGCCGCCGCCGAGATACAATGAAGCATCTTTGGTTAAGGCACTGGAAGAATACGGAATCGGACGACCATCCACTTATGCAACCATTATAACGGTTATTCAAACAAGAAAATATGTTGAGAAAAAAGACAAAGCGCTTCGCCCGACACTTTTGGGACGTACCGTTTCAAAACAGCTGGTTGAACAATTTGCCGATATTATGGATTACAAATTTACGGCGGGAATGGAAGCAAAACTGGATAAAATTGCTGATAAAGAAGCCGTTTGGGTAAAGGTTTTACAGGATTTTTATACTCCGTTCATGGACGAAGTAAATGCTGTTATGAAAACTGCGCAAAAGATGACTATTGAGACAAAATATAAATGTCCAAATTGCGGGAAGCCAATGGTTTTACGCTCCAGCAAAACAGGATCGCAATTCCTGGGCTGCTCTGGATTTCCTGATTGCAAAACAACAATGTCACTAAATACCGTTCAGGAAATGGAAGCCGAAAATGAAGAATTTGAAAATTCGGAAGAAAAGCCAAAAGAAATTTGTGAAGAGAAATGCGAAAAATGCGGCTCTGAAATGATTTTCAAACTTGGGCCATACGGGAAGTATATTGAATGCACAAACGAACAATGCAAGCACCGTAAACCATACCGAAAATCAACCGGTGTTACCTGTCCAAAATGCGGAAAAGGTCAGATTGTAGAACGCAAATCAAAACGCGGAACTGTTTTTTACGGATGTGATGAATATCCGGAATGCGACTTTGTTCTCTGGAACGAACCAACCGGTGAAAAATGTCCGGAATGCGGCAGCTTACTTGTTAAAAAAGTTCTGAAAAACGGAACAAAAATTACCTGTTCAAGCATAAAATGCGGTTACAAAAAAGAGGAAGAGTAAAAAAGGTTAGTTATGGCGATAGATAAAGAGTTATATGAGCGATACAAAAAAATGAAGGCAGAAGGTGTTAATATCACTCTGGCAGAATTGAAAGCACAGATTGAAGAAGAAAGAAACACTAATTCATCAACACCTGTTCAGACAACCTATCAAACAACACCGTCTTACAGTAATGAACAGCCCGTACAAAACTCTGTAAACACATATTCTTCCGCACCCGAACCGGCACAGGTTACTCCAAGTTCATATTCCGGGAATATGTCACAATATCAACCCTATGTGAGCAGTAATTATATGTCACAGTTCGGAACGGGAACGGGAACAAGTACAAATACCGTACAAACTGCAACACCTGTACAAAATACCTATACCGGCAATGTTGCACAAGCTACAACAGAACAATCAGCACCTGCAACAAAATTCGGACTTATAGGATACCCTCTTGGGCATTCACTTTCAACATATATCCACGATGCCGGATTTAAAAGCTCAGGTTTTACAGACTACACCTACGAACTTCTTGAAACACACCCGGAAAGTCTTGTTGACAGAATAAAGTTTTTAAAATACGGCGGCTACCTGGGCTTCAATGTAACTATTCCGTTGAAACTGCCAATTTGTGTATTCTTAGATGAAATAGACAATTCGGCAGATCTTGTCGGAGCAGTCAACACTGTTGTTATAAATTCAGACAAAACCCTGAAGGGCTACAATACCGATATTACAGGTTTTGTAAATGCAATTCCGAGCGATGTGATACTTAACGGAAAAACTGCCGGAATTTTAGGAACGGGAGGAGCTGCAAGAGCTGCAATCGCAGGTCTTATAACCAAAGGAGTTAAAAACTTTAAAATTTATACAAGGAATATTCCAAATTCGGTTGAATTGACAAATTATCTTGAAAAGAAATATCCCGAGGTCAAGTTTAACCCTTATCAGATTGAGTATATAAGAAGCCTTGAAGATGTTGATATTTTGGTAAATTGCACACCAATCGGGATGAAGGGCAGAGGTGCAGGGTATTCGCCTGTGGAAGAGCCGGAGCTTTGCACATTACCAAAACACGCCGTTGTTTATGATGTAGTCTATAATCCAAGAAAAACAGTTTTGATAAAACTTGCCGAAAAGAACGGATATCGTACGGTTTTGGGACTTGATATGCTCATTTATCAGGCAATGGAAGCCCAGAAAATCTGGACAGGAAAAACCCCTGACTTTAAGGATATGAAAATTGCCGCTCTAGAAAATCTTGAATAAGTTTATATAAGATTTTTGCCCAGTTTTTCAACCATTTTGATATCTTCAGACGGTTCACTTCCGATTGTCGTGAGATAATTTCCAACCATAATTCCTTCAACACAGGTTTTCAGAGCAAGCTCCTGGTTATCACGTGACAACTTCATACGTCCGCCGCAAAAACGCAATACAGACTTAGGATTAGCAATTTTAAATATCGCCAGAGTTCTTAATATATTTTCTTCGTCAATCTTGTCGTGGTAATTTTCAAACGGTGTTTGTGGTATCGGCATCAATATATTTATCGGAATTGAATTTGGCTCAATATCAGCAAGCTCTAACGCCATTTCAACCCGCTGTTCAATACTTTCACCCATACCCAAAATAACTCCGCAACACAAACTCATTCCGTATTTTTTAACGAGTTTACAGGTGTTATACCTCTCATCCCAACTATGAGTTGTGCAAATTTCCGGGTAATAAGAACGACAAGTATTTATATTGTGATGAAATCTGTTCAAGCCGGCATCTGCAAGTTGTTTTGCCTGATCCTCTGTTAAAATTCCAAGAGATGCACAAGAGGTAAGTCCGTCAACTTTTGATATTTCTTTTATCATATCAAGCTCGATTTGAAAATCTCTGCCTTCGTCGGGAGTTTTGCCGCTTGTTACAATAGCAAAACGCGAAACCTTATTTGATTTGGCTTCCTGCGCAACTTTTATAACCTCCTCAACACTAACCAAAGGGTAAGATTCAATATCAGTTCTATAATGAGAACTTTGTGCACAATATTTGCAATTTTGAGAGCATTTGCCGTTGCGCGCATTTATAAGCGAACAAAATTCCACATTATTCGACATGTAATGTGAAGATAGCTCCAATAATTCCTCAAGAGGTAAATTGTATAATTTTAATAATTCTTCTTTTGTGTACTTTTTAACAGTAGTGCTATTCATATAAAATCCTTAATTAAAACGAATGCACTAATATTCAGAATCAGGTTCGGAATAATAGCGCATTCATCTTTGTATTACTTAAAATAAATTAGTCAAAAACGTAGCTGATTATTGCAGCTTCTCTAGCTTTTTTAATTGCCTTTGCAATCATTCTCTGGTGAGCTGCACAAGTACCTGTAATTCTGCGAGGAATAATTTTTCCTGCTTCAGTAAGATATCTTTTCAGCTTTGCTGCGTCTTTGTAATCAATAGATTCAACTTTGTCTGCACAAAGACTACAATTCTTACGTTTTTTCTTATCTTCTACTTTTGCCATTTTTTAATTTGCCTTTCTAGCCTTATTATAATACATACTTTTCTATTTCTATAACTCCATACCGAAGGGTATTGGTCGTTCAAACCAGGTCACAGTTGTTTACCGCCCGACCGTACGAGGATTAAAACGGAATTTCTTCTCCTGCTATCAATTCATCGGCCTGAATATCATTATCAGAAGGGCTTTCCATCTTTCCAAAGGATAAAACATCACTTGAGTCTTCTTCTGATGATGACGAAACACTTACCGAAGAATCACCCATCAACTCGATAGTTGAAGCATCAATTTCAAAAACTCTTTTTTCGGTACCGTCATCCATTTTACTGATACCGTTTTGCAATCTTCCTTCAACCAAAACTCTTTGATTTTTGGTAAGACTTGAAACAAGTTCTTCAAGAGATTGTCTTTTTGAGACAACCCTTACCAGAATTTCTTCTGTTGTACCTATGTTCAGAACAAAGGACGATACCGCAACGTTGTTATGCGTATAACCCGTTTTGGGAGCTTTATAAATTGTACCTGTAACTACTGCTTTTGCTAATGACATTTTCAATTCCCTTTTTAATTATTAAACTGAAGCTTTTGCAGAAACTTCCATAAACATAAATCTTAAGATACTATCGTTTAATCTTAATTGTCTTTTGAATTCCGCAATTTTGTCAGCCGGCAAGCTCAATACTGCTGTAGTAAAGAATCCGTCTCTGAAACTTTGGATTTCATATGCCAATTTTTTTCTTCCGCTTTTGTCTAATGAAACAACTTCACCACCAAAATCTTTTACTATTGAGCTGATTTTTTCAATGTTTTTATCAACTTCTTCAGCATCAAGATTTGGTTTGAATATAGCCATTAATTCATAATTTTTCATTTAAAATTCTCCTTTTGCTATTTTGCTGTGTATATCCTATATAATATCATGAAAAAATTTTTTATTACAACATGCATTCTGCCGTAAACGAATATTTAGCAGGGCCTGTCATAAAAATATGTCTTTCTGAAATATCCTCAGAACCGCTCCAGTCAATGTATACAGAGCCACCCGGAAGATTTACTTTAACATTCGTATCTGTTAAGTTATTTAAAACTGCAGCCGTAACTGTTGCACAAGCACCGGTTCCGCAAGCTAAAGTTATTCCGCAACCGCGTTCAAAAACAGTCAGTTCAATTTCACTTTTTGAAATAACTTTTGCAAATTCTGTATTTGTCTTCTCCGGGAAATAAGGGTGTACCTCAATTTCCGGTCCATATTTTTTTGCCATCTGCATTGTATCGTTCTGGGTAAATATTACGCAATGGGGATTTCCCATTGAAACGGGGTTAATATCAAAGGTTTTGTCTTGAATTGCCAGTTTTCTTTCACCCTTGAAAGGAATTTTTGCATCTTCCAAAATCGGAACACCCATGTCAACTTTTACCGTTCCATCTTCCTGAATTTCAGGAACTATGACACCTGCTAAGGTCATTACGCTGAATTTTTTGGATTTTACAAGCCCTTTGTCATAAACATACTTTGCAAAACAACGAATACCGTTTCCGCACATCTGGGCGGAGGAGCCGTCTGAGTTGTAAAAATACCAGGCAATATCCGTCCTACCGTTCGGTTTTGTATCCGGAACAATCAGGCCGTCAGCACCAACACCAAAATTTCTGTCACAGAGAATTTTTGCAACTTCAGATATATCTTTTTTAAATTTTAAAAATTCATCATAATCAAGAATTACGAAATCGTTTCCACATCCCTGCATTTTTGTAACTTTAACAGTCGTCATAATATACCTCATATTTGAGGAAAATTATAACACAAAAACAATATGCAATTACGCTTTCACATTCAGCGGTTCATATACCTTCGGGGCATTGTTATCTTCTTTTTTTGCTGCGAGAGGCACATCCCAATACTGTGCGAGTTTTTTGCCGAGTTTGAGCCCGATTGTAGAACAAGAAATTGAACCTGTTACAAAGACTATCCCTTTAATTAACGGAATCCATTTTTTTGCAACCGGCAGCTGATCAAGGTATTTGTTTAGGTTTTTCTTCATCCAGCCCTCTCCCAATATCATCCCCGTAAAACAACCGGTTTCTGCAATTAAGGTATTGCGTCTGTCTTCTTTTTTAGCCGAAAGAACTTTTATACCGCTTGATAAAGCGATTAATGAATTGACGTGTTCAGCGCCGAAATTTGCTATTTTCCCGAGTTTTGCAACTGTTTCATCTTTTGCAACATATTCCAGCCCTCTTTTGAGTGCTTTTGAAAACGGATTTTGGTATTGTGATGCTGCTTTAACAACACTTGCACCCTGAACAACCGTAACAGGAGCTCTGCCGATATCACCTGCTGCGGTTTTATCTGCACTTCTGACTGTAAATGCTACTGATGCTATGGGGCTGTACGCCATGACAATAACCTTTCACACAATACCTTACACTTATATAAAGTATTTTTATTCCAAGGAATTGCATGAGATTACAATTTGTTTACAATTCTAAATATTGTTTATGACAAAACAGTTCTGACAATTTGTTCAGGAGTAATACTAAGACAATCTAAACTTTCACAGGTTGTTTGTCGTCTTGCCCAAAGACACGGTTTTAATTCACAGTTATCGTTTGCCATAATCGGTGTTACATAACCACATTCCGGAATTAAATTCTTAACATCAGTAGGCCCAAAAATCACATAAGTTCTCGTTTTCAGCGCAACAGCAATATGCAAAGGGGCGGAATCCGAACATAAAAATTTCTCAGCAGATGAAATTAGCCCTGCCAAATCCTGCAAATTCTTCGTTTTCCCGTATAGATTTTCAAAGTTTTGGGTTTTTACAGTTTTTAAAATTGTTTCAATACACTCGTTATCATCCGGGCCGCCAACAAGCATAACCTTTTTACCCTCAGATACCAGTAAATCTATAACCTTTGCCCAAACTTCAGCACCAACGGTTTTTATACAACCCTTTTGGACACTTAATTTACTGACTCCGGGGTGAATCAGGACAGTATTTGAAATCTTATCCCGAATTTCAACTTTTATTTCAGGTAATTCGGTATTTATGTCCGTTATATCTCGGATTAAGTCGTGATACATTGCACAGGCATACTGTTTTTTATTAAGCGGGACTGCGTGAGTAAGCAATATTTTGCTCAAACGTCCCGTATAATATCCACAGCGTACTTTTATTCCCATTAAGAACAACAGAATTGAAATAAGCTTATTCCCGCCTGAAGATACAACCAAATCATAATGTCCTTTTCTTGCCTTCATAAGCAGCTTAAACATTTCAAAATACTTGTTGCCTTTTTTAATATCAACAGGGATTATTTCGTCAATGACGTCTGAAAGTTCACAAATTCCCTTACTTCTGGGCTCAAGTGCAAGCGTTATTTTTGCATCGGGAAACTGCTTTTTCAAAGACAGCAAAGTCGGAAGAAAAAATATTTCATCTCCGATTCCGCCAAAATTTATTACAAGAACATTCCGAAAATTCTGCATAATTACCTTAAACTTTCCGGAACAGCCATTGGAATCGGCGCCGACTTTGTTGTTGCCTTAGGTGGAATCGGTGCAGATACCGGTGTTGCAGGTTCATTTGTCTGAGCCGACGGTGCCGAACTTTCTTTTCCTTCAGAACCTGACGCTTTTGGCTGCGTTTGTTCTTTTTTATCGTCCTCCGGTTTTGCTACCGCGTCAGACTGGCTGCCTTCAGGTGTAATTTCTTTACCTTCGTTAGACGGATTTTCATCATCTCCTATAATTTTTGCATTGCCAAATCCCAAACTATAGCTGTTCAGCTCGACTGTCGGATAATCAAAATCGTGGTTTCCGTATTCTTGTGTGGCAACGGTCATAACGTCTTTCCATATTCTTGCCGGAATTGTACCACCGTACAATCCGTTAATTTTTTTATTATTATCATCACCGACCCAAACACCCATAACAACGTCCGGAGTGTAGCCGACAAAATATGCATCCTTGTATTCGTCAGTTGTACCCGTCTTTCCGGCAGCAGGTTTACCGATATTTGCCGCAGTACCTGTACCTGACAAGATAACTGTTTTCATCATAGCCGTCATCTCTGCGGCTGTTTTCAGGCTCAACTGGTGGGAAGATTTTGTCTTCCCTGCACGATACAAAACTCTGCCGCGCGAATCTTCAATTCTGTCTATCGCATATGGCTGAACAACGTAACCGCCGTTTGCAAAAGCACCGTATGCCCTGACAAATTCGAATAATTTGACACCATTTGAACCAAGTGAAATTGTATAGTCATATTCTAACGGAGTTGTTAATCCCAGAACTTTTGCCAACTGGATAACAGAACGAATACCTACTTCCTGAAGGATTCTTGCCGCACAAACGTTTGATGATACCATCAGGGCCTTATATACAGGTATTTTCCCTCTGTAACTGTGGTTTGAGTTGTGAGGAGACCAGCTGCCAATAGTGAGCGGGCTGTCATCCACCAGGTCATTCGGGGAAATTCCTTTTTCCATAGCCGCAGCATAAACTATAGGTTTAAACGCCGAACCCGGAGGTCTTATTGATTGAGTTACCCTGTCGTACTGGCTTTCTTCATAATTTTTACCGCCGGCGTATGCAATAATTCTGCCATCAATCGGGCTATATGCAAAAACTGCCGCCTGATGAGATTTGTTAGTTAAACCCCAGGCACCCATATTTTTCAGGATAGATTCGTTAGCTGCTTCCTGAGCTTTGCTGTCAAGGGTTGTTATAACCTTATAACCGCCATGGATAATATCTGTTTCGGAAAATCCAAGGTTTTGCATTTCTTTCATAACATAATCACTGAAATATGGTGCTTTGTTTGTAGTATATATCTGCGGAAGATTGCTCAAGTGAACCGGCGCTTCTATAGCTTTTTCATACTCATCTTTTGAAATATATTTCATAGTGAGCATTCTTTTCAAAACCTGATTACGCCTTTTTATAGCCAAGTCTTTGTTATTGAACGGATTATAAATAGACGGTGCCTGCGGCAACCCGGCAATCAGGGCAGATTCCGGAAGTGTCAGTTTTGATAAAGGTTTATTAAAGTATCTTTTGGATGCTGCAGCTACACCGTACGATCCGGCGCCCATATAAACGTTATTCAAGTACATTTCCAAAATCTTGTCTTTTGAAATTGTCTTTTCAATTCTTGCAGCAACTTCTATTTCTTTAATCTTTCTTGTAAGAGTTCTTTCGTTTGTCAGGAACAAAATTCTGGCAAGCTGCTGTGTTAAAGTACTTGCACCCTGAACGGCCTGACGGGCAATAACGTTTTGAATAGAAGAACGAACAATACCCATTATATCGTAACCGTTGTGGCGATAGAAATTTTTATCCTCCGTTGCAATCAGAGCATTTTTTAAATCGTCCGGGACATCCTCAAGTTCAACTCTGTCATAAGAATATGCAGTAAATGTCTTTATGACTTCACCGTCTCTTGAATAGAATTTTGTTACGATGTTCGGTTTGAAATCCTCAAGGTTTTCAATCGGCGGAAGCGATGACAAATAAAGATTAAATGCCGTAATCCCCGCCAAAAACAGTGCTGTTGTAATCAAAACAAAAAGCTTCAGATTTCTGAAAAATCTGTTATCCTTTTTTTTGGGCGGTAACGGTTCACGTCTGAAATCTCTTGCTGCTCTCTGACTTTTATATCTTTCGTATGAACTTGACATTACACAGTCTCCCTATGACTAAAGACCTTATTATTATAGCATGATTATAGACAATGCAAATCAGTTACAAAAGATTATAAAGAATTATTAATATCGTGTTTTCTAGCCGCGTTCACAAATAGTTCTCGCAACATAAACACCGGATGCGGATGCCTGTAACAAACCTCTTGTAACTCCGGCGCCATCACCTATTGCAAACAGATTTTTAACACCTTCTGTTTCAAGTTCGTTTGTCAATTTTACTCTTGCAGAATAGAATTTGACTTCAATACCGTATAACAGGGTATAACGTGATGCCGTACCCGGAGCAATTTTATCCAGTGCCTTCAGCATTTCAATAATACTTGTCATTTGTCTGTACGGAATAACTAAGCTCAAATCTCCCGGAGTTGCACAAGTTAGTGTCGGTGTAATAACACTCGAAGCAATTCTTTCAGGGGTAGAACGGCGGCCTTCAAGCAAATCACCAAACCTTTGAACTAAAATCCCGCCTCCGAGCATGTTCGCAAGTCTTGCAATATGTTGACCGTATTGGATAGGCTCTTTAAACGGTTCGGTAAATTTTTCACTTACTAGGAGTGCAAAATTTGTATTCGGAGTTTTATAATTTGCATAACTGTGACCGTTTACCGTTACAATACCTGAATAATTTTCCTGTACAACTTCTCCGTTAGGGTTCATACAGAAGGTACGGACTTCATCCCCAAATG
>JAEEGF011013764.1_pt1 | contig 16376 bp, 10 predicted proteins | sample 9134171 | NCBI WGS metagenome assembly JAEEGF01 (sample SAMN16246542, study PRJNA631951) | gut metagenome | biome: gut microbiome; feature: rumen; material: AP-attached | host: Bos | place: Iran: Karaj | collected 2018-10
AGTTGTTGAAGGTACAACTGCGTGCTGCGTAGCCGATAAAGCCTGCGTTGGAGGCATTGCCTGTGTAGTCGACGTCGATGTTGACAATGCTGACAACGTTTTCGAACTTGGCGTTGTCGCTCCAGTTCCAAGCCGCAAGTGCGGCACAATTCTTGAAGGAAGCGCGAATGCTGCCACCTACAATGAGGTTCTTCACAGTACCTGCAAAGTTGTAGAACATGCCTGTCTGTTTCCCTTCGAAGTCATAATTGAGCGTGATGGTATGCCCACCTCCGTCGAAAGTGCCAGAGTACGATGCGGAGTTCGTACAGAGCATGAAGTCGAGGCCCGTGATGTCATTGGTCAGCACAACATCTGTGCTTTCGTAGCCAGCCATCTCCGACCAGGCTTGCAAGTCGGCCTTACTGCCGATGAGATACGCGCCATCCTCATTCTGCTGCAGGTCTGCCCATGCAGTTTGCCCTGCAAGCATCATCATGCATGTCAGGACGATAGAGTAAAGTTTACGTTTCATTTGGTTTGTTATTTAGTTATTTGTTATGATGATTTTCTTTCCGTTTCTTATATATATGCCTTTCGGCAGGTTGTTTAACCTTTTGCCATTCACCATTTGTCCGTTGAGGTTATATACTGCGGAACTATGAACTGCAAGTTGTGAATTGTAAACTGGCTGGATTCCATCAGGGTCATCATCCGAGATGCGCTCTATGCGGAAGTAGTCAACACGGAACTTGCCTGTGCGATTGGAGCCTGTGACTTGTGTGCCGTCGCCCTTGAGGGAGCCGGAACGGATGCCAAGCGTGAGGTCTTCGCCTGCTTCAACGGTAACTTCGACGCTGAGTTCCTGCATGGATTTGCCGTCGACGGCTTCGCTGATGTACGAAGCAAAGGAGTTGTTCTCACCCCAAGTCAGGTTCTGCTCATAGTCGTGAGGCGAGCCGTAATACTGCACCTCGTTGTTTGCGAAGAGTCGTCCCATGCCTTCCAGCCCTGCTTCGCTCCAGAAGAGACAGCTCACGCGATATGTTCCTGGCTGCAGTTTGCTGGCAGGTATCGTTTGATAAAGGCAGAGATCATTAGGCATCGGAGTATAACCGGCAGGAGTGAAAGCACAATAGTTCAGGCCGTGCATGCCTTCGCCCTTGCCGTAAAGGCCAGAATTGCTTGTGCTGTAGGTGCCAGAACAAGAAAAGTTCCAGCCATAGGGAACACCTTTCACGGTCGTTCCATTCGCGAGTTCTGACTCCGATTTATACTCGAAATCGCTGTTCACGATGAGTTCTTGTGTGAGAGAATCCGTGTTTTCTTGTGGCAGATCGCCTATTCTGTGAATGGTGAAATGGTCCACTTTGAACCATCCTGTCTCGTCTGTCATCTTGCCGTCGTTGCCTATGCAACTGGTTTTGATGCCCACCTTGAGGTCTTCTCCCTCGTGAACTTGGAGCACAACCCGCATGGGATGCATGATTGTATGCGTTTCGTAGCCTGCTTTATGGCCGGCAAAAGTGTTCACTTCGTCAGCCTTGAGGATCTTGTCGTAGTCGCTCTTGTGGGCATAATACTGCACATGGTTGTTGGCGAAGAGTCGGCAAGGGCCTCGTTTGCCTGATTGGTTCCAGAGCCAACACCCAACTTCATAGACGCCAGGCTCAAGCTTGTCGGCCGGAATGGTTTGGTAGAGGCAGAAGTTTTCTGGCATAGGTTTGGCCTTGAACCAGCAAATGGAACCTCCGTCGTTGTAGTTTATGGAGCCGTCACTATTGCTGATGCCATAGGAATTGCCAGACATGGTGCCCTCCAAAGTCCATCCATAAGGCACACCTCGCTGTATTTGACCAGTTGGATTGGTAAGTACGGAAGAGCCGCTCTTGTAGAGTTCGAAGTCGGCATTAACGAGAAGTTGGTTGGTGAGGGTAAGGTCTTCCGCATCTGTCTTGCGATAGACAATCTGACTTATCACGATTGCGGGGTTCATGGCATAGAATCGGAAGTTCACATCCTTTGCCGTCGTCGCATTATATGAAAAGCGGGCTTCGGAGTAGCCGTGCATCACATTGTCGCTCCAAATGTTCGTTTCGGCACTACACTTAATGCTTTGAGAAGTCACGGGACTTGCTCCGACGCCCATTCCGACGCAGAGATCGTTGGCAGTTGTGATGGGGAAAGTGGGCAGACAACGTACGATAATCTGATATTTGCCCTTTTCCATGGGTAAAGTATACTCGACATAAGGCGCTCTGCTGCGAGCGTTTGTGGTCGTATAGGTTGTGTAATCGATGGGCCAAACCGTGATGCTTTTGTCGCCTACACCAAGGTTATCGAGCGTTTTCCAATCGCCTCGACTGCTCGTATAACTGTCGCTTTGAACATAGATATAACCCTCATCAGGAATCTCTCCCTTGGCATTGTTGACGTCACTTGCAGTTGCGGCATAAGGCATGCCGAATTGTGAGCCCGTGTCACTCGCGTTTGGCGACTTGTCCATCATGCCGTTCCACTTCCCTCCGGCAGTCTGCGTATTAAATATGTTCGTGAGAAAGACGATGTCGCTATAGCTGGTGCGAGCCAAGTTGGCGTATTTCATGGCTCGAATATGGTCGCCAAGACCTGCATACCAAAAGCTCAACTTTGCGCCGTAGGCCTTGATGTTTTGTGCGGCTGTCGCGATGATGGGGTAGGAGAAGAGCTCGAAATAGGCATCTTTCAAGCGTTCTGGGATGCTTGCCTCAAGGTTTTGGACGCGAACGACGAGTGCCTGATAGTCCTTGATGCGCTGTTCCATCTCTGGAATCGTAAAGCTGAGATGCCAGACAGTTTCAGGTTTGCTTTGAGCCGCAAGACGGTAGTGTTCAAGTCGAATTTCGCCCATTTCATCGGCAAAATCAGCTCCGAAGGTCTTCTCGGCCCACCATCTTGAGAACTGCCACGCTTTGTCTGGAGTCCAGGAGTTAACGTTCCAGGCCAACTCCATACAGAACTCGAACTCGACTTCCGCAGGTTTGATGTCTCCAACGTTCACCATCCAGAACCTTTGCATGCCGTTTTCGTAGGCTTTCGACAGTTCGTAACTGATGAGGGAGGGCGAAATGGTGCTCAACCAGATGTAGGAACAAGGGTTCCCCAGGTAGCTGAGATGGTAGTAGATGCCGTGTCCGCCACTTCGTTTGCGCTCTTGAGCGGTGGGTAACTGCCTGATAAAGGCATAGTTGTCATCAACCCAACACATTGTCACATCGTCTGGAATCTTCAGTCCTGCGTTGTAGAGCGTGAGCGCTTCCTTATATGGAATATAGATTTGAGGCACCTTCGTCGGATCGCCTCCAAGGGAGTCCGTGATGATTTCGCGTTGAGCGGCAATGATGTCCCTAAGTCCCTGGAGCTGAGCAGCTTGCCCTTCATAGCCAAGTAGGGCAACGTCTTGCAGTCCCCTCATACCTATATCATAGATGCCTTCATAGTCGCGAGCCTCGCCAGCCCGTTTTGCCCAATAATCGTAACAACCCTGAGGATTGGTGGCAAACGTGAAGTTGCTGCTGTTATTGCCTGATTTGAAGCGTGGCCATTCCCATAGATTGTCGCGAAGCATACTGTCGCCAGAGCTCATGACTATTGCCCAAGCCTTCGCCAAACGCTTGTTCTCTTCCATTGACCAAAAGGCTCGCGAACTGCCGTGCTTGGCTGGCCAAAGACAGTTGGCACGAAGTCTGAGCAGAAGCTCCATGACTTTCTCGTAAGTATTGGGTCCGATGTTATTGTACGAGGCGTCTATTGTTTTCTTTGCCCAAGGCAGAAGCGCCCAATCCTCGTCGTTTATGAAGAGGCCGCGATACTTTACGGAAGGCTTTTCGACGTTGGTTCTGTCTCCAGAAACATAGATGCAGGACATCGGAGCTGGTTCCACATCGGCCCACCAGACATAGGGTGAAACGCCGATTCTGCGGCTGATTTCGAAGAGTCCGTAAGCCGTTCCTCTTGGTGTGCCGCCCATGATGACAAGGGCTTGGCTGATGTTTTCGGTCGGATTCTGTACCAGCTGCAGCGAATAGGCTTCCCAAACACCCGTCAGACCAGTAGTGTCCACCTTTTCGTTGACAATGAGGTTGTCCAGGATGGCTGATTGGCCGATAGTTCCAGCAATGATTGGGAGGTCGCCTTCGCGTACATTATTCCTTATGCCAAGCTGCTTTCCCGTTATTGTCTTAATGTCTTTGATGACACAATTGCTGACCGTCGTGACTACTTCGGCATCGTTCGCATCTACGATGAACACGGCGTTTCCGCCAGTTCCCACAATGGGGAACCCATTCTGGACTTGGGAAAATGTCAAGTCTGCAAGGGCTTGTGTGGTCCCAACGAGTGTCAGGAAATATATCGACAAATATTGTAGAAAAGCTCTTTTCATGCTTCGATTTTTACTCCTTTTTTGCAAGTGATGGAGCAAAATTAGCAAAATAATTTAATATAACAAGCAAAATCGTGCAAAAAAGTGACTTAAATATTAAGAAAATGTTGTTTTCAAAGGGTAGGGTGTAGTTTGACAAAATGTCACAATAAACGCGAAATCGCTTTCTTTTTGCTATTTCTGAAGTAGACGTAAAGTGAGGCAAAATAGCTCGAAATACACCAGATTTGCCGCTTTAACGTGCCATGTTTGAAAATGTGGCTAAGGTAAAATCCAAACGTCACACTATACAAATGCAAACGTCACTGCAGTCATTGAGCGATTTCACACGTTAAAATGACTAAAATATAACGATGAAATGGCCCGTTTTTTATGCTTTTTGACGCGATTTTGCCTGCCATTTCAAGTTGTCTGGAACGTATCTCTCACATTGTCAGGCAGTTGCGTAATTGCGTGAAAATCGCATAAATTTGGGGTCAGGGACGTTTTGCCTCTTCCGATGCCCTTATTTTCGATTTGCGAAAAATTAATATGTAATCTATTTCGCCATTTCGCTTGACAAAGTGTCAAATTTTTGACTTCCAAAATCTTTGCCCAAATAATACCAATGTTTCATGATTTTTTCGTACCTTTGCAGCGCGAAAGTGACAAAGATGAAGTATAAGGCAATCATATTCGACCTGGATGGAACGCTGACGGACACGCTCGAGGACCTCTTCCTGAGTGTGAACCATGCTCTTCGTAGCTGCAGCTTGCCTGAACGAAGCCTTGACGAAGTACGCAAGTTCGTTGGTAACGGCGTTCGCAAGCTCATCGAAAGGTCGGTTCCGGAAGGCACTCAATCTGCCGTTTTGGAGAAGTGCTTCGAGACCTTCAGGGCGCACTATGTCATTCATTGCCAGGACCATACGTGCCTCTATCCAGGCATTGCCACCTTGCTTATGACTTTGCACGCCAGAGGATATCGTATGGCTGTGGTCAGCAACAAGTTGCAAACTGGGGTTGACGAGCTGGCCCGGACCTTCTTCAAGGGCATAATAGATGTCGCAATCGGCGAGCAGCAGGGCATTCCTCGAAAGCCTGAGCCTGATATGGTGGAAGCGGCTTTGAGTCAACTTGGCGTTTCGAAAGAGGAGGCGATCTATGTCGGAGATTCCGATGTGGACCTTCAAACTGCCTCGAATGCCGGCTTGCCTTGCATTTCTGTACTTTGGGGCTTCCGTAGCAGGGACTTTCTTGTCGCTCATGGCGCCACAATCTTGGCGAAAAAGCCTCAAGATGTCCTGACTCTCGTCTAAAGCGGAAAGTTTTTGCGAAAAAGTTGAAAGTTTTTTGGCTCGCACGCGCGCTATTCCATTTATTTATTGTACCTTTGCGGCCGAAAAACTAAATTCAAACATAAAAAACACAATGAAAAGTACAAAATTCCTTATTTTCATGGCAGCCGCATCTGCCTTCGTTCTGAGCTCTTGCAGCAAGCTCGGCAAGCTCACAGACGAAAACTTTACCGTTATTCCCACACCTCTCGAACTCGTTGGCGGCGAAGTTCCTGCCACTATCAACGGCACATTCCCCGTCAAGTACATGAAGAAGAAGGCTGTTGTCACAGTAACTCCTGTCCTCAAGTACGAGGGTGGCGAGTCTGTAGGACAGAGCGCAACCTTCCAAGGCGAGAAAGTCGAGGGCAACGGCACAACGGTAAGCTACAAGATGGGCGGCGTTTATGCCATGAAGAGCAGCTTCACTTACGAAGAGCCCATGATGAAGAGCGACCTCTATGCACGCTTCGACGCCAAACTCGGCAACAAAACCGTCAGCATTCCTGAGGTCAAGATCGGCTATGGCGTACTCGCCACAAGCAATCTTCTCAGCCGTTGCAACATCAATGGCGCAACTGCTCCAGACGCTTTCCAGCGCATCATGGAACAGAAGCAGGAGGCTAACATCAAGTTCCTCATTAACCAGGCTAACCTTCGTGCCAGCGAACTCAGCACCGTAAGCATCAAGGACTTGGGCAAGATCCTTCGCGAAATCAACGACAACGAAGAGACACGTGCGCTCCAGAACATCGAGGTAAGCGCTTATGCAAGCCCTGACGGCAAGCTCTCTTTCAACGAGAAACTGGCCGAGAAGCGTCAGAACGTCAGCGCCGACTACTTGAAGAAAGAGCTCAAGAAGATTAAGATGAATGCCGATGTGGACACCAAGTTCACAGCCGAGGACTGGGACGGTTTCCAGGAACTCATCAGCAAGAGCAACCTCCAGGACAAGGAAGTCATCCTTCGCGTCTTGTCCATGTACAAAGATCCTGAAGAGCGCGAGCAGCAGATCCGCAACATGAGCGAAGTCTTCACTGACATCAAAGAGAGCATTCTGCCTGAACTTCGTCGTGCAAGACTCATCGTAAACTACGAAGTCATTGGCCGTAGCGACGACCAGATCCTTGCTCAGTTCAGCGAAGATCCCAGCAAACTCAGCGTGGAAGAACTGGTTTACGGTGCCAACAAGCTTGTGACGGATGGCGCTACACGTCAGCAATGGAACCAAACCATCGCTCAGCAATATCCCAGCGACTATCGTGCACTCAACAACATGGCACAGCAAGCAATCGCAAACGGCAATAGCGAACAGGCAAAGAACTACTTGAAGCAGGCTTCAAGCATCAATAACAGTGCTGCAGAAGTCAATACAAACCTCGCTCTTCTGGCTCTCAAGGACGGCGACATCGCTGCTGCCGAGAGATATCTCGCCAAGGGAAGCGGCTCCGACACCTTCAGGGAAGTGATGGGCAACCTCAACATTGCAAAGGGTAACTACACTCAGGCTGCCGCCGATTTGGCTGGTGTGAAGAGCAACAGCGCAGCCCTCGCCCAGATTCTTGCAAAGGACTATACCAGCGCAAAGAACACTCTGGCAAGCATCAAGAATGCTGACGCCATCACAAGCTACCTGCAGGCCATCCTCGCAGCCCGCATTGGCGATGCCAGCACGGTTACCAGCGCTTTGGCAAGTGCCATTCGTCAGGACGCATCCCTCGCTAAGCGTGCTGCCAACGACTATGAGTTCGTGAAGTATGCAAACGCAGTGAAAAGCCTGCTCCAGTAATAGAAAGATGTGAAAAACCTTGCTTACATAGCAATATCATTCGCCCTGCTCTGTTGTACGGGACACCCTAAAGAGGCCAGACTTGAAGGGGAGTTCGCGAACCTGGAGCAGGGCGAATTCCTTATCTATAGCACCGACGAGGCTCTGGACAGACTCGACACTTTGCGCATTGTGGATGGAATCTTCTCCTATACATTGCCTACAGTTCAGCCTGCGACACTTCACATCCTCTACCCAAACCAGTCGGAACTAGTCGTCTTTGCCGGTCCTGGCGATGATATTGTCATAAAAGGTGATGCCCAGAACCTCAGTGAAGTGGAAGTCTCCGGCTCGGAAGATAACGAACTTTACACGGAGTTTCGTCAGGAAACTAACGGAAAATCGGCGGAAGAGACGAAGAACATCGCTCACAATTACATCCTCGAGTATCCGACACATGCTGTGAGCCGATATCTCTTCACCACCTATTATCTTTGTGACGAAGAGGCTTCTGTTAAGGAAACGACTGCGCTTTACGACAGTTTATGCCGTGCTTGTCCCGATGATCTTGCTCTCTCGAAACTATCTTCACGCGTCCGTTCGCTCGGATTGTTGCGTGTCGGCAATCCTCTTCCCGACTTCTCTCTTACTTTGAAGCCTGGTCATGGCGGCAATGGCGCTGAGCAAAGAACCATAAAGAAAGGCGACTATGACGGAAAGCTCCTGCTCATTGCTTTTTGGGCAAACTGGAAAGGAGGCAGTGCAGGTGCCATCTATCGTGCACGCAGGCTGCGACGTGAGTTGAAAGGGAAGGGTAAGGACATCGAACTCATCAGCTATTCGCTTGATGCTGACGAGTCACAACTTTACAGAAACGAGGAACGCGATTCCATCGACTTCCCCAGCTATTGTGATTTCCTCAGCCTTTCAAGCCCGCTTGTGCAGAAATGGGGCATTAGGGAACTGCCCTACATCATCCTCGTCACACCCGACGGAAACATTGCAGCCTCGGGTTCCGACTGGATGACAGACATCCAACCTGTTGCAAGCGAACTATAAACAAAAAGAAAGAGCAGACATCTTGTTGCCAAGTTTGCTGCTCCTTCGAAGGTCGGGATGACAAGACTCGAACTTGCGACCTCGCGCCCCCCAGACGTGTGCGCTACCAACTGCGCTACATCCCGTTCCTTAGGTTTGTGGGTGCAAAGGTAGAACTTTTTTTTGTTCCTACCAAACTTTTTCGTAACTTTGTGCCAAAATTAGAAGAAAAACGCATGGATAACGCTTCTTCCCTGATACTGACACCACCGAAAAGATTGTGTGCAGAAATATCTTTGCCAGCCAGCAAGAGCATCTCTGGCAGGGCGCTCATCACGTATGCCTTGACTCGTCCGGAGTCCCTTTGTAGGACTGCACTTCACGCCGCCATAGGTAACCTCTCCGATTGCGATGATACAGAGGTGATGCTGGCAGCTCTTGCCGACATGCCGGAAGTGATTGACATCAAGGCTGCTGGCACAGCAATGCGTTTCCTCACGGCTTATCTTAGCGTCACTCCAGGCACGCATGTCATCACAGGAACTGAACGTATGCAACACCGTCCTATCGGTATTCTTGTCGACGCACTTCGACAGTTAGGAGCTGACGTGGAATACGTTAAGGAAGAAGGTTTCCCTCCACTTCGCATCACAGGGAAAACGCTTACAGGAGGCACACTTTCTTTACCAGCAGACGTCAGCAGTCAATACATCAGCGCCTTGCTCATGATTGGTCCAATGCTGTCGGATGGCCTTACATTGAACCTTGTTGGTAATGTCGCAAGTCGTCCCTACATCGACATGACGCTGGCAGTCATGTCACATTTTGGTGCTAAAGCAGTTTGGGAATCTGCCTCTTCCTTGCATGTCGAAGCGAGAGGCTATCAGGCAAAGCCGTTCTTTGTGGAGTGCGATTGGAGTGCTGCAAGCTATTGGTACGAGATGGTAGCGCTCACACAGGATACCTCGCCACAAGTCATACTGCCTGGACTTTTCAAGAATAGCCTGCAGGGTGACAGTCTTGTCAAGGAGTTTTTCCGTCCGCTGGGTGTCACGACGACATTCGTACAACAAGAGAATGGTGTAGAAACCGTTGTGTTGAGCCGTGCGGGAAAGCCTTGCAAACATCTCGAGCTTGACCTCATCAACCAGCCAGACTTGGCGCAGACGCTTATCGTCTGTTGTGCGATGTTGGGGACAACGTTCCGTTTCAGTGGACTTACCAGCCTAAAAATCAAGGAGACAAATCGTACGGCAGCCCTTCAGGCGGAACTTCGCAAGTTGGGCATTGTCATACGCGAGGACGGGAACAGCATTGTCTATTGGGATGGCGAACGCTGTGAGGCAGAGAAGGAGCCAGCCATCTGTACCTATGAAGACCATCGAATGGCTATGGCTTTTGCTCCTGTATGCATGACTCAAGGCTGCATCCGTATTAATAATCCTGATGTTGTGAGTAAATCCTATCCAGACTTTTGGAAAGACTTCCCATGTTCATAACCATCGTCATAACTGCAATTCTGGTGCTAGGCTGCGTGGCAGCACTCGCACAATGGTGGCATCAGCGGCGTCATCCTGAAGAAAAAGATGTTCCGCAGGTCAATCCTTTTGAGATGGAATGCTGCGGACAGCACGAAGTTTGCGAGAAAGAAAGTCTGTTGGCTGCAATCAGCCGAGACATCGTATACTACAATGACGAGGAACTCGACCGCTTTCGTGGCAAGACAACATACAGCGAAGAAGAAACAGAGGAGTTTCGAGAGGTGCTCTACACAATGCGAAGCGACGAAGTGGCTGGTTGGGTTAGAAGTCTGCAATTGCGCCAAATCAACATTCCAGACGAGATAAAAGACGAAGTTTTTCTTATTGTTGGAGAACGAAGACAATAAAATCTTGCGCGCGTACGTTATTAAATATGGTATGAGCAAAAGCGGAGTTAGATACAAACGGTTAAAGGCAGAGTATTGCGGCATGGTGTGTGTCATCATGCTTCTTGTCTTGATTGTCTCCTGCTCTACAAAGAAGAACACACCAAGCACACGCGCTTACCATGCTCTTACTGCCCATTACAACACACTTTATAATGGACAAGTAGCTTATCAGGAAGGCTTCGAAGCTCAAAGCAAAGGGCATAAGGACAACTTCAACGAGATTCTTCCCATGTACATCTGTACCAGCAAATCGACAGCCAGCATGGGAAAGAGTAACTTTGAAACAGCCATTACCAAAAGTGAGAAAGCCATCAAGGTGCACAGCATCAAGAAGCGTCCAATCATCAAGGGTAATAAGAAGCGTACAGAAAAGGAGAAGGAGTTCCTTGCTCGCAAGGAGTTCAATCCATACATGTACCACGCATGGCTCACAATGGCCGATGCTCAGTTCCAGAAGGGTGAGTTCTTTGAGGCGGCTTCCACATACAACTATATTCTTCGGTTATATAGTACACAGCCGGATATCACGTCTGTCGCAAAGGCAAAGTTGGCAAGATGTTATGTTGCATTGAATTGGCCTTACGATGCTGAAGACTTGCTTAACAAAATGAAGCGTGACAGCATCACGCGAAAAGGACAGAAAGAGGTCGATAACACTAAGGCAGGCTATTATGTGCTTACACATCAGTATGCAGAAGCCATTCCTTATCTGAAGAATACTATAAAGACAACTCGAGGCAAGTTGCCTAAAGCCCGTCTCAACTTCTTGCTTGCCCAACTCTATCATGAAACGGGACGAGATACGATGGCATACAAGGCTCTTTCTCGTGTAATACGTGCCAATCCCCCATACGAAATAGCGTTCAACGCCCGTATCATGCAGACTGAGGTTATGCACAAGGGTAAGTTCCGCCAGATGATTGCCCGCTTGAAAAGGATGGCGCGCAGCGACAAGAATAAAGACTATCTCGACAAGGTTTATTATGCAATGGGAAACATCTATCTCAGCAACGAAGATACCACACATTGCATATATGCCTGGGAGAAAGGCTTGAAGGAAAGCAAGAAGAATGGCCCTGATAAGGCAACGTTGTTGCTGCATTTAAGTCAACTTTACTGGGAACAAGAGAACTACATCGAAGCAGCTCGTACTTACAAGCAATGTGTCGCTGCATTAGACAGAGAGCATCAGGAATATAAAGAAACAGACCGTCGTAGTAAGATACTTACCGAACTGGAACCTCACCTAAGTACTATCAAACTTCAAGATAGCCTGCAAGTCCTTGCAGCGAGCCCCGAAGAGGTTTATCTGGCAGCCATCGATCGTGTTATTGCCGAACTTCGCAAGAAAGAAAAGGAGGAGGCGAGAAGAGCAGCAGCTGCAGGAACGCTTAATCCCGGTGCCATGAATAATACTGCTATGGCTGCTGGTGCAACAGGAACGTCAAGGCAGGCTGGAGCAGGTCAGATGGGCATGATGGATGGTCCACAAACAGGAGAATGGTACTTCTACAACCCTACTGCTGTTCGCAGTGGCGCTCAAGAGTTCCAAAGACGTTGGGGTATGCGTCGTAACGAAGACTATTGGCGCATCAGCAACAAGCAATCTTTGGTGAAGAACAACCCTGAATTTGAGGACTTCAATTATGACGAAGCAGCTGCTGACAGCCTCTTTGGTGCCGCGAATAGTGCTGAAGCCGACAGTCTCGCTTCGGCTGAACAGGCTCGTAGGGACTCCTTGGCAAATGATCCTCATGAACGTGAGTTCTATCTTAAGCAGATACCTTTCACTGAGGAACAGATGGAGGAGTCTAACAGACTGATTGGTGATGCCTTATACAAAGCAGGAATCCTGGAACAAGAGCAGTTGGAGAACTTCCCGTTGGCTGAGCGAACGATGATAAGGTTCCTGAATGATTTCCCTGAACACGAAGGGACAGACAATATTTTCTATCATCTTTTCCTGCTTTACGGCAGACTAAATGATGTGGAGAGTGCGGAAGAGTTTAAGGGTTATCTGCTCGAGGACTTCCCAGAAGCCAAACTTGCTGCATTGTTGGGCAATCCCAATTATGAAATGATAGCTCGCGAAGGCAAGCATGTTGAAGACAGTATCTATGCTGAGGCCTATGCTGCTTATCAAACAGAACAATATAATAAGGTAGAGGAGAACTACCAGTTCAGCACAGACAACTTCCCTGAGGGAAAGCACAGAGCTCGCATGATGTTCATTCGTGCCATGAGTTCTCTCTACGACGGGCAGCGTGATACTTTCATGGTGACACTTCGAGATGTTGTGCAGAAGTTCCCTCGAGAGGAAGTCTCGGAGATAGCATCAGCCATTGTGAAAGGTCTTGACGAGGGACGTATGCTGATGGATGACCGTTATGATGCAAGCAGTATCTGGAGCAGACGTACTCGTTCTGAGAGTGCTGACAGTACAGCAGCGGCTCCAGAACTCAAGGACAACAGATATACAGACTTCAACTTCGTCCTTGCTTACCCGACAGGAGGTCTCGACGAGAACATCTTGATTTATGAGATGGCGCACTATAACTTCACGAACTTCATGGCGCGCAACTTTGACATCGAGATTCAAGCCGATGCCGGACTGACCTTAATGATAATCAAGGGCTTCCTCTCTTATGACGAGGTACACGCATATGCACAGAAACTCTATGCTGACGACCATATGCGAACAAGGCTGGAAGGTATCAGGACTCTGCTTATCTCCGATGACAACCTGAAGATGATTGGCAAGGAGTTCAGCGTCGATGACTACACGGAGTTCTACGACCAGCACTTTGCTCCGCTTGAAATCCCAGAAGACTTGAAGATTGATACTCCGGCAGACTTGGAGATCCTTGATCCTGACGAATTAGACAAGAAAGAAGAAGAGGAGGAGGAATCTGCCAGGGAAGCAGAGGTGGATGATGATTTCCCATTCGGTTTTTGATAACAACTAACGCTAATATTTCCAGATGACGACATATAAACTGCTTTGGGTGGACGATGAGATTGAGCTTCTGAAAGCCCACATCCTCTTCCTCGAAAAGAAAGGTTACCAAGTAGAGACCGTTACAAACGGTTACGATGCTCTCGACCGTTGTGCGGAAGAGGCTTTCGACCTCATCTTACTCGATGAGAATATGCCTGGTTTGAGCGGTCTTGAGACCTTGACTCGTGTTAAGGAACTATTGCCTGCAACGCCTGTAGTGATGGTCACGAAGAGCGAGGAAGAGCACATTATGGAGCAAGCCATCGGTGCGAAGATTGCCGACTACCTCATCAAACCAGTCAATCCGACTCAAATCTTGCTGACACTCAAGAAGAATATCCAGCAGAAAGAGATTGTTACGGAGCATACTCAGAGCAATTATCAGCAGGACTTTTCGCGTTTGGGAATGCTGATAAACGATGCATCGAGCATTGAAGAGTGGAAAGAAGTCTATAAGAAAATCACATATTGGGAGCTTCAGTTGAGTGAGACGGAGAGCGGCATGCAGGAAATGCTCTCGATGCAGAGACGTGAAGCCAATGCCGAGTTTGCCAAGTTCATACGCAAGAACTATATGCGATGGATGGAGAATCCGGAAGAAAGGCCTGTGATGAGTCCTGATATCTTCAAGCGTTCCATCTTCCCTTTGCTTGACAAGGGCGAGAAAGTCTTTCTCATCGTCATCGATAACTTCCGTTACGATCAATGGCGCGTACTTTTGAACGAGATTGCAGATACTTTTACGGTAGAAGAAAACCTTTATTGCAGCATCCTCCCAACTGCGACTCAATACGCCAGAAACGCTATCTTCAGTGGCTTGATGCCCAACAATATCGCCAAGATGTTCCCGTCACTTTGGGTCGACGAAGACAGCGAAGAAGGCAAGAACCTTAACGAAGAACCCTTAGTAAGGACGCAACTTGAGCGTTATCGCCGCAAAAACACGTTCTCTTATCACAAGATAAACCACTCGAATGCTGCAGAAAAGTTCGTTCAGCAGATACCTCAGTTGCAGAAGAACGACTTGAATGTTGTGGTTATCAACTTCATTGACATGCTTAGTCATGCTCGTACGGAAAGCCTTATGGTTAGGGAACTTGCCAGCAACGAAGCAGCTTATCGCAGCATCACACAGAGTTGGTTGCGCCACTCTGCCGTGAGTGATCTCTTCCGTAGCTTGGCCGCTCATGATTGTACGGTAGTGTTGACAACCGATCATGGCAGCATTCGATGCTATAATCCCATTAAAGTGATTGGCGATCGTAACACGAATACCAACCTGCGTTACAAACTCGGTAAGAACCTTTCATACAACCAGAAAGAAGTCTTCGAGATAAAGGATCCCCTTCGTGCAGGCTTGCCAAGTCCCAACCTTAGCACGACTTACATCTTCGCCATGCAGGATGACTTCTTCGCTTACCCCAACAACTACAGTTACTACGTCCAGTATTACAAGGACACATTCCAGCATGGAGGCATCAGTATGGAGGAAATGCTCATCCCACTCATCACATTGAGAGGAAGGAAAAGATAGGGAAAAGGTATGGAGATAAAGATTGAAAATATTGAAGATATTGCGTCTGCAGCACGCAAATTTGTCGATGAAATGGGCGAAAATTGCGTTTTTGCCTTCTATGGTAAGATGGGTGCAGGCAAGACGACATTCATCAAAGCTATCTGCGAGGCTTTGGGCGTGAAGGATGTTGTTACGTCACCTACGTTCGCCCTAGTCAACGAGTATGCCGATGCGGAAGGCCAACCTGTTTACCACTTTGATTTCTATCGCATCAAGAATCTGCGCGAAGCCTACGATATGGGCTGCGAAGAATACTTTTACAGCGGATATCCTTGTTTCATAGAATGGCCTGAACTGGTCGAGGAGCTGCTTCCTGATGATACGGTCAGGGTAAATATCGAAGTCCTTGAAGATGAGTCGCGTAACGTCACATTAAGCTAACCGCCCAAACATAGCACGCCTAGTTTGCAAACATAACGTTTTACGTCGGGCAACTTAACGTTATACGTTTGCCATCGTAACACGTCACGTTTGCCATTTAGCTTGCCTGTGTTTTTGAGGCATTCTTGAAACGTTATTTCTTCAGACGATAGATAAGCCGATATGTGCCGCTTCCAAGTTCGATGGGTTCCGTTGGATTATAGCGAGTCGGCTCTGGATCGGGCTTGCGGTTACGCTCCTTCTCGTTGAAGACCAAGCCGCTACGATTGAGGCTGCGAGGTGCCATCTCAACGGATTCGGCATTTAACGCTTCAGGACAAAGCACAGTTGCAGTCGTGCCGACGGGAATGGTGAGGCGAAGGTCGAAAGTGCTTGCCGAACGTTTCCAGTCGACAGTAATGTCTCCGTAAGGTGTTGGCTTAAGTGCCCTCACAAAAGTAAGGCTGTCAGGCAATTGCGGTTGTATGGTGAAATGGCGATAGGCGGGTTTGGAAGCATCACCCTGTATGCCTGCAAGTGCCTGGTAGAACCACGAGCCGATGCCGTTGTAACAATTATGGATGCGACTTCTTCTCGCATTCCAATGCTCCCAAGTCGTCGTCGCTCCATTGTCTATCATGTAGAGGTAACCTGGGAAACTGTGTTGCCGAAGCATGTCGGCCATGAACTGAACATTGCCTGCCTTCGTACACCATTGCGTCAAGATGGGGATGCCTACAAGTCCTGTGAAGAGATGCCCGTCGAAGCGTTCGTACGTTTCTCGCTTCAGAGCATTGTTCACTTTCTGCTTCAAGTCATCTGGAACGGCACCCACAAAGAGTGGGAAACTCTGGTCGAGTTGCAAACCATGGGCGTAGGTGGCATTCTTATTTGTTGATATAGTCGCGGAACTGATCGGAAGTCCAGCCGTGGCTTTCCTTCTGGTTGATCAAGTATTCATAGGAATACTGGTAGACGCCCTTATAGC
>JAEEGF011569519.1_pt1 | contig 16375 bp, 14 predicted proteins | sample 9134171 | NCBI WGS metagenome assembly JAEEGF01 (sample SAMN16246542, study PRJNA631951) | gut metagenome | biome: gut microbiome; feature: rumen; material: AP-attached | host: Bos | place: Iran: Karaj | collected 2018-10
TCCTACCTTTCTGAAGTATTTATCTATAAACTCCTTAGGAAGAGCCTTAAGGGACTTATCGTTGTATAAACCAACCTGGGCTTTGGCAAGCACCTGTTTGTCTATATCGGTAGCAATGATCTTGATATTGCTTAGCGGTAAAAATCTGCTAAGAAGCATAACAAGGGAGTATGGTTCATCTCCTGTTGAGCAGGCGGCACTCCATATCTTAAGATTCTTGCCGTTTTTCTCAAAAAGATAAGGAAGAACCTCTTTTTCAAGGATATCCCACTGCTCAGGATTACGATAAAACTCCGAAACATTGATGGTAAGGTAGTTTACGAATTCCTCAAAGAGGACCTTATCAGACCTCAACCTGTCAACATAAGCCACATAGGTCGAAATGCCATTCTTTGAAATGAGCGCATCGATCCTTCTTTTCATCTGTCGCTCTTTGTATGCATTAAGATCAATACCTGTAAGCGATAACACCTGACTTTTAAAGCTCTCGTATGTATTCTCCAAGGCGTTTACCTCCGCAAACAATTATTTATAAATAGTCTGATTATTCTTCTGTCTCAACAGGAGCGCTCTCCTCAGCTTCAGCAGGAGCCTCTTCTTCTTCAGGAGCAAGAAGTGCCTTGATGGAAAGGCTGATCTTCTTTGTATCTTCTTTGAAGTCAACGATCTTTGCTGTAACTTCCTGACCTACCTTAAGTACGTCAGATGGCTTTTCAATATGCTCTTTAGCGATCTGTGAAACATGTAAAAGAGCATCAACACCCGGGCAAAGCTCAACAAATGCACCAAACTCTGTCATACGTGCAACTTTACCTGTTACAACATTACCTACAGCATATTTTTCAGCAGCACCTGCCCATGGGTTATCCTCAGGGAACTTCATGGAAAGAGCAACCTTGTCGCCGTTGATCTCTTTAATAAATGCTTTAACTTTATCACCAACCTTAAGAACCTTTGAAGGATTGTCGATATGAGCCCAGCTCATCTCTGAAATGTGTAAAAGTCCGTCAGCTCCGCCAAGATCGATAAATGCACCAAATGAAGTAACATTCTTAACTGTTCCTTCAATTGTCTGACCTACGCTGATAGTCTCAAATAACTTCTTTGTAAGTTCAGCCTTCTTGGCAACCATAAGCTGCTTTCTGTCGCCGATGATCCTTCTTCTCTTAGGATTAAACTCAGTGATAACGAATTCGATCTCCTGACCTGCATACTTTGAAAGGTCTTTTTCGAATGTGTCTGAAACAAGGCTGGCAGGGATAAATACTCTTGCTTCATCTACGATAACACTTAAGCCGCCCTCAAGTACCTGTGCAACAGGTGCCTTAAGAACTTCTTTGTTTTCAAATGCTTCTTCAAGTCTCTTGTTACCCTTCTCGGCAGCAAGTCTCTTGTATGTAAGAAGCACCTGACCTTCACCGTCGTTTACCTTAAGAACCTTAGCCTGCATTGTATCGCCGACTTTGGCTACTGTGGTAAGATCGACAGGTGTATTTGAATACTCACTTCTTGTAAGTATTCCATCTGCCTTGTAACCAATGTTAAGAACGATCTCATCCTCCTTAACAGAGATCACAGTACCTTCTACAACCTCTCCGTTGTGTATTTGTACTAAAGACTCTTCTAATAATTGTTCAAAACTCATTTCTGACATGTTTTTGAACCTCCTCAATAATATTCTTTGGGGTAGAAGCCCCTGCGGTAATACCTACGCAACGAAAGGATCGTAATAGTGTAAGATCCAGGTCAACAAGTGTCTGTATATAGTAAGTATCCACACATTTTTTTATACATATATCGTATAATTTTTGTGTGTTGGAGGAATTTTTGCCTCCAATCACTATCATGCAATCAACCTGCCCTGCAAGCTCCTCTGCCTCAGCCTGTCTGAGCTCGGTTGCATTACAAATCGTATTTAAAACAATAATATCATAACTCTTTTTTTCAAGAATTTCAACTATTCCTTTCATTTTTGTCAAATTGAATGTTGTCTGAGTTACAATTATGTGTTTTAACCCTTTATTTTTTGAATAGTCTAAAGCTTCTTGCTCATTTGCGATAATAACCGGGTCGCTGTTGCACCATCCGCGTATACCCTGTACTTCAGGGTGATCTTTATCGCCAATGATAAGGATCTTGTTTGCGGGATCTTTAGAATGCTCGTCCACTAAATTATGAATCTTCTTTACAAAGGGACAAGTTGCATCCACTATCTCAAATCCAAGATCTTTAAGCTCTTTTTCCGCAGCCCTCGTCACTCCGTGGCTCCTGATTATAACCTTGCCTTTTGGAAGACTTTTAAACTCTTTTAAGTCATATATCGGAATAATACCTTTTTCTTTAAGCTCTCCCACGACTGTTTCGTTGTGGATTATGTCTCCGAGGGTATAAACGGGAGTATCATTTTCGGTGCAGGAAAGAGCCATATCTACAGCTCTTTTTACACCAAAGCAAAAACCTGCGGTCTTAGCAACCTTAACTTCCATTATTTTGTTTCCTTTTTATCGTTATAAGTTTTAAGGATAGTATCCGTAACTTCTTCGATATTCATAAATGAAGCATCAACCACCACAGCATCATCTGCTTTTTTAAGGGGCGAAACCGTTCTTGTCATATCCTGTTCGTCTCTTTTAATGATATCTTCTTCAATTTTAGCAAGATCTGCACTCTCACCTTTTTCAAGCAGTTCTTTATATCTTCTTTTTGCTCTCTCTGCGCTGCTTGCAGTAAGGTAGATCTTTAAAAATGCGGAAGGAAGTATGGCTGTTCCGATATCTCTGCCATCCATAACAACATCAGATCTTTTTGCAAGCCCCTGCTGCAGATTAAGAAGATGTGCTCTTACAGGAGCAAGAGCACTAAAGGCCGAAGCCGCCATGCCTACTTCTTCTGTTCTTATAAGACCGTTAACATTTTCTCCGTTAAGTATAACGATCTGCATTCCCTCTTCATATCTGATGTCAACATCCACATCTTTAAGGGCTTTGACTACCGCAGCCTCATCAGATGAGTTAACACCTTTTCTTATCATGTAAAGCCCGATAGCTCTGTACATGGCGCCTGTATCCACATAGATAAGGTCAAGGGTTTTTGCAAGTCTTTTTGCTATGGTACTTTTGCCGGCTCCTGCCGGTCCGTCGATGGCAATATCGTAATTCATAAATAATCTGTTCCTTTAAATATTATTTTTCTGCAATGGCTTCAACTTCGCAAAGAACGTTCTTTGGAAGTGTCTTTACAGCAACGCAGCTTCTTGCGGGAAGGCTTGTAAAAAACTTCTCGTACACTGCGTTAAACGCAGGAAAATCGTTCATATCGGCAAGGAAGCATGTTGTCTTTACTACCTTGTCAAATGAAGAACCTGCGGCTTTTAAGATCTCTCCTACATTTTTGCAGGACTGCTCTGCCTGAGCTGCAATGTCACTTCCCACTATATCTCCTGTAGCAGGATCGATAGGTATCTGGCCGCTTGTAAATACAAAGCCTCCTGTCACTTTACCCTGTGAATAAGGTCCGATTGCAGCCGGTGCGTTTTTTGTTGCGATTGTTTCCATATCAATTATCTCCCTTTAATTATTTTATACTGTATATTATATGATAGCATTCATTTATTTTGGATGCAAATCCGTTTGCAAAGAAACGAAGCATATCACATATTAACCTTGTGCTCTTCCTGCGGCAGCCCCTGTTGACCAGGCGATCTGAAGATTAAAGCCTCCTGTATAGGCATCAACATCAAGCACTTCTCCTGCAAAATAAACACCTTTACATTTCTTTGATTCCATGGTCTTAGGGTCTATTTCTTTAACGTTTATACCGCCTTTTGTTATGATCGCCTCATTGTACCCGCGAAGACCTGTAATGTTAAGCGGAAAAGCCTTAAGAAGGTTAAGAAGCTTTTTTCTTTCCTCTTTTTTGATCTCACATACCTTCTTTTCAGGATCTATCTTGCTAAGCTCTACCATAACAGGAATTATAGACCTTGGAAGAAGCTTATCAAGAGAATTTTTAAACTCTTTGTTCTTATTTTCTTCAAAGTCACGCAAAAGCCTTGCATCAAGTTCTTCTCTGCTCATGGCAGGCTTAAAGTCGATAAAGAGCGTAACATTCCCATCCTTTACCTCATCGCCCACATCGGCAGATGCTGAAAGAATAACAGGACCGCTGACTCCAAAATGGGTAAAGAGCATCTCTCCAAACTCTTCATAGATCTTTTTATTGTTTTTATAAAGGCTTATGCTGACATTTTTTAAAGAAAGTCCCGAAAGATCTCTTACAAAACTTTCTTTAGTCTCAAAAGGCACAAGGGAAGGTCTTGTGGCATTTACTGTATGTCCAAGACTTTTTGCAAAGCTGTATCCGTCTCCTGTGCTGCCGGTAGAAGGATAAGACAGGCCGCCTGTGGTAATGATCACGGAATCGCCTTCTATCTCTGTCTTTCCGTTTACCGTAACACTTTTAAAATGTCCGTCAAGCGTATTTACAGCGGTTACGTTACTGTAATACTTTATCTGTACGCCAAGGCTCTTTAAAGCGCTGTCAAGAGCTTTTATAACATCCGACGCTTTGTCAGACACAGGGAAAGCTCTGCCGCCACGTTCTTCTTTTACATGCATGCCCCGGTCTTCAAAAAAAGCGATAACATCCTCATTTGTAAAGGAGCGGAGACTGCTGTACATAAATTTACTACCTCGAAGGATATTTTTCCCTATATCCGTGATGTCTGCCGTGTTTGTAAGGTTACAGCGCCCTTTTCCCGTAATATAGATCTTTTTTCCGCTTTTTTCGTTTTTTTCAAGAATTATAACTTCATTGCCGTTTTTAGCCGCATGATAAGCTGCCATAAGGCCTGCAGCACCTGCTCCAATCACTATTACTTTCAAATTAATTCCTTTCCGCAAAACACTTACAGCAAACAAAAGAGCCAATCTCTTGGCTCCTTTGAAGGTTATCTTGTTAAATAAGGTTCGTCCTTTTTCAGTTCTATGTGTCCGGTTTCGTAAGCCTCTCCGTTTACAAGGAAATAGACTTCTTTCACATCTGAAAAATTATCAAAAACACTGTATGAAAGACAATCAAGCACAGAGCCTTCAGCGCTGCTTCCAAGACTGCCAAAAGGCAGGAAACTGTCGTCTGCGCTAAAATCTATAGTGACTTTACTGCCCTCATTTGTAACTGAGCCAATCTTAATGTCAATATCGTGATCTTCAAGCTCGCTGACAACGGCGGTGATAACATCATCTACCTTAAGCTCGTCTTTGTATTCTACCACAGTCTCGATGCTGACTGTATCAAGGCTTTCATCTTCTATGGTATAGATACCGATCTTTTTTGCTGTAGGCGTGCCTTCAGGAGCTATACTGCCCTGCCCGCTTTGATTTTCACTTTCCAAGATTTTTGCGTTTATCTCATCCTGTGTAAGCGCAGGGTCCTTTTTTGAAGCACAGGACGCCATAGCAAAAACAAGAAGGAAAACAAATATAAAATAAAGTAATTTCTTCATTTTCATGTCCTCTCTTAATTTTAAGAGCCAATATTACGCATCGATTTTAGAGGACAAGTATGTCAAAAAAATGTTATTTTTGAGTTAAAAATCAGTTATTTAGCACTGCTTTGTTTTTTACAATGTATTCGATCATCGAAATAACCGAAAACAGAGTCGAAAGCACAATAAAGATAATTTCTGCCACTCTGAACGCATAAAAGTCAAGATGAAGTATAACAAGGAGGCACATGATCATCTGGCATACAGTCTTGATCTTACCTGCGTAGCCCGCAGCTATAACCACTCCGTTATCTGATGCCACAAGCCTGAAACCGCTGATTATAAACTCTCTTGCAATAAGGATGATAACCACATATCCCGGCACTCTGTTAAGCTCCACAAAAAGAATAAACGCAGAAGAAACAAGGAGTTTGTCTGCTATAGGATCCATAAATTTACCAAAATTAGTCACAAGATTCCTGCTTCTTGCAATATATCCGTCAAGGGCATCGCTTGCCGAAGCAATGGCAAATATGGCAAATGCTATGTAGTTGTTATATGGTATGGAGTCCAGCAGCATTACAGCCACAAAAAACGGTATCATACATACCCTGAATATTGTTATCCTGTTTGGTAAGTTCATCTTCATGAAAAAAACACCTCGTAATGTATTAATATTTAGCAGATTATCTCGTTTCCGTAAAGATCGTATTCGGTAACATCCGTTACCACGGCTCTTATCTTATCTCCCGTTATATGCTTTGCATAGCTTTTAACAAAGAAAAATCCGTCTACATCCGGAGCATCACCGTAGGTTCTGCCCACATATACCGTTATATCAGGGTCTTCCTCGTCGCCTTCAGGAAGGGTTCCTTCTATAAGGACTTCATATTCTTTATCGATCTTAGCTTCGTTCTTTTCTTCAGATATCTCCTGGGCAAGGATCATGATCTCATCAAGGCGCGATGCCTTAACATCCTCATCTACCTGGCCCTCCATTAAATAAGCAGGAGTACCCTCCTCCGGAGAATAAGCAAACGCCCCGAGTCTGTCAAATTCGGTTTCATCGATAAAATTATAAAGGTCTTTAAAATCTTCATCAGTCTCACCGGGAAAGCCCACCATAACCGTTGTACGAAGAACGATATCAGGTATTGCTTTACGGAGTGCTGCGATCCTTTCTGTTATCTCGGACCTTGTGGTACGTCTTCCCATAGCCCTAAGGATACGATCGGAAGCGTGCTGCACAGGCATATCAAGATAATGACAAACCTTTGGATTTGTCGCCATCTCTTTAATTAGCTCATCTGTTATCTCCTCAGGGTAGCAATAAAGGATCCTGATCCACTCGATCCCGTCTATTTGGGAAAGCTCACGCAAAAGCTCCGGCAGCATCTTCTTTCCATAAATGTCGATGCCGTAGCATGTAGTCTCCTGTGCCACAAGCACAAGCTCTTTTATGCCTTTTTCCGCAAGAACTTTTGCCTCGCTGACCACATCTTCCATCTTAACGCTTCTGTAATTTCCTCTGATGTAAGGGATAGCACAGTATGTACAACGCTTGCTGCAGCCTTCCGCTATCTTAAGACCTGCGGAAAAGCCGAGTTTTGAAAGAAATCTTTTACCATGCACCGTAGCAGGAGTATCTTTATCAAGAAGATATTCTGTCTTTTTACTTTTAAGCACGTCATCTACCGCAAGGGCGATCTTTTCATAAGATGCAGCTCCTACGATAACATCTACTTCAGGAAGATCAATCCTTATCTCGCTGCTGTATCTTTCGGCAAGGCACCCTGTGGCAACTATGCCCTTTAAATGCCCGTTTTTCTTAAGGTCCGCCATCTCTAAGATAGTGTCGATGCTCTCCTGTTTTGCATCGTGTATGAAAGCGCATGTATTTACGACTATAACATCTGCCTCATTTTCATCGTCAGTTATGGTATGGCCCGATTCTGCAAGAAGAGCCAGCATAACCTCTGTGTCTACAAGATTTTTATCACATCCGAGTGAAACAAAATAAACTTTTGCCATTACTGTATATTCAAAGCCTCCTTTGGACTTGTGGAAAGTCTAGCATCGCTTCTTTTAATGCTGTAAGTCCCTTTTTGTAATCCCAAACTTTCTATAGCCAGAGCTATCTTCTTTTCAGCCTTAAGGCCTCTTATTGCATCGGTCTCAGGAAGGATTATCACTATCTTTCCTTTAAAAACCCCTGCCACATCAGACATTCTTAACGTGCCCTTAATCTTAGCGGCAATGCGGATAAGATCTTCTTCCCCTGCAAATATATGTATAAGAGACAGCGGTCTTGCGTATCTTTTACACCTGTAGAATTCTTTCTCAAGTTCTTCCATAAGGCCTGTTTCCGAAAGAAGTCCCGTAGGGATGTCGATTCTTTTTGCCGCAGCATTATAAATAAGTATCGGATCGTAATTCTCTGCTTTTTCTGCAAGAAGCCTGAACCTTCTGGTGGCATTTTTAATGCCATGCATATTAAGAACGATTCGCCAGCTTGCTCCGTCATATACCGCATATTTTGTGGTAACATCTGTACCACCGGCATTTTTGATAAGATCAAACTCTTCTACCGTTATACTTATCTCCGCCGCTCTTTTGTAGCTGACAGAGCCAATAAGCGGATGGCTTAACATTTTGTTAAACTTTATGGAATATGACTTCATTTCATAGCAGGAATCCACAGCCTTTCTAAATTCCGTAAATTCCTGCAATGAAACCATTTTCTTATCTTCATCCGTAAGCTTTACGTAAGCTCTTTCATAATAACCGTTTAACAATGAATAGAAAAAATCATCCATGGAAGCCACTGCGTTTACCATAGTATCAGGTGTGACCGCAGGCACTTTTGTATCTCTTACGGAAGGCAAAAAGCGGTATGTTTTAAGCCACTTTTCATGATATGCCGCTCTTTTCTTTTCGTCTGACAAGGTATCATAGGCAACATTTAAAAGAGCCATTTTATCAGCGCCCTCATTGCCGTCAGGGTGATAGACGGCCGAAAGTTTGTGATATGCTGCCCTGATAACTTCAGGGGAAGCATCATAATGCACTTCAAGAAGCCTGTAATAATCGATGAATTTTTCCATTATAGCTCCGTAAAAATTATTTGCGGTTAAAGTTTATAAGGCAGCCTTTAGTTATGATCTTCTTCTCATCTGAGGTAAGATCCGCAAGTTTAAGGGTCATTGTTTTTGAAACAAAACTGTCTTTATCAATGACAAGAGCCTCAAATTCCTTTGCACCCTCTTTAACTTTATTCTTTACGTCATTAACAAAAATGAAGTCTCCGTTTTTAAAAGGAATCTCATCTTCGTAAATAAAAGGAAGCATGCCCCAGTTTATAAGATTGCTTCTGTAACGCTTTGTGGCATATTCCTTTGCAATGTTTGCAAGGCCGCCAAGAACTCTCTGGCAGGACGCAGCCTGCTCTCTGGCAGAGCCATCTCCCGGTTTAACCGCATAAATGGTGCTTCCGATCTCGGTATTTGACGGCAGGGCCTTATCATATACCTTTTTAACAGCTTCAAAAGCCTTATCGTACGCGCCGTCCGTAAATGCGGTTCCTTTTACTCTGTTTGCTTCTTCTGTTCTTACTTCTTTAGCCTTTCCCACATACTCAGGATCTTTTCTTGAGAGTGTGTACTCGGCAAGACCAAGCGGATTACTTCTGTAAGAACTAGTCTCGCCTGACGGAATAAGCTCATCTGTTGTGGTAACAGGATCATGTATCTCTGAAACAACGCGTAGCATAATATTATCTGAAAGCTCTTCGATCTCAGGCCAAGGAACGATGTTTGGTCCGAATTTGATCTTTGCTTCCTTGTCAGGTTTTAAGATACCGTCATAAACTCTGTTGTCATATATCTTTTTATCAAAGAAATATTTAGGTATATCGTATTTAACATCAATATCGGTTGCTGCAGTAAGGAAACCTTTATTGGCAGCTGTTGCCGCGATACTTCTAGCATCCATAAGAGCCACTGAAGCGATCTGACCGTTTGTGATCTTGCTTCCTTCCCTGTTAGGGAAGTTTCTGGTGCTGTGACGAATGGAAAGGCCGTTATTTGCAGGTACATCTCCTGCACCAAAGCAAGGTCCGCAAAATGCTGTACGCACTGTGGCACCTGTTTCCATAAGGTCCGCTATGCGGCCGTTACGTACAAGTTCCATGTAGATAGGCTGGCTGGCAGGATAGATAGAAAGTGAAAACTCGTCCGCACCGATGTATTTACCGCGAAGGATATCCGCAGCGGCGCAAAGATTTTCAAACCCTCCGCCGGCGCAACCTGCGATAACACCCTGCTCCACATATATACGGCCGTCTTTAACCTTGTCTGTAAGATTATATGGAATCTTGCCGTCAAGGCTTACAAGAGCCTTCTTTTCAACTTCTCTTAAGATATCGTATGGGTTGGCATTAACCTCTTCGATGGTATAAACATTGCTAGGGTGAAACGGCATGGCTATCATAGGCTTGATCTTTGAAAGATCAACAGTCACCATTCCGTCGTAATAAGCTACTCCGTTTGCCTTGACTTCTTTATAATCTTCAGGTCTGCCGTGAATTGCAAAAAAATCTTTAACCTTATCATCTGTCTTCCAGATAGATGAAAGACAGGTGGTCTCTGTGGTCATAACATCTATGCCGATCCTGTAATCTACAGAAAGGTTTGCGATTCCGTCGCCTATAAACTCCATGACCTTATTCTTTACATAACCCTTTTCAAATACCGCGCCGATAATGGCAAGAGCAACGTCCTGCGGACCTACGCCATCTTCCGGCTTTCCCGTAAGATATACAGCCACCACATCAGGCCTGTCGATATCGTAGGTTTGCGAAAGAAGCTGCTTTACAAGCTCAGGACCGCCCTCACCTATAGCCATAGTACCAAGAGCGCCGTATCTGGTGTGGGAATCAGAACCAAGTATCATACGCCCGCAGCCTGCAAACATCTCTCTTGCAAACTGATGAATAACCGCAAGATGAGGAGGAACATACATACCTCCGAATTTCTTTGCACATGTAAGACCAAAAACGTGGTCATCCTCATTAATGGTACCGCCAACGGCGCATAAGCTGTTGTGGCAGTTTGTAAGAGCATACGGCACAGGAAACTCGGTAAGTCCCGACGCCATAGCTGTCTGGATGATACCCACAAAAGTGATGTCGTGAGAAATAAGCCTGTCAAATTTGATCTTAAGCTTTTTATCGTCTCCCGACTTGTTATGGCTCATAAGGATGTTATAAGCCATGGTATTTTTTGCGGCTTCTTCCGCCGCAATGCCTGCATTTGTTAAGATCTCCCTTCCGTCTTTAACAAATACTCCGCCATTTGATAAAGTGATCATTATCTATACCCCTCTTTCCTCACATTTGAAGTTTATTTTACAACATTTGCCCCTGCTTGTAAATGGTGGCAAAAAAACGGGACCGTGTCGCTGCATTTTGCAAAACATGCACGGTCCCAAAAACCAAAATTTTTAAATCAAAGTATTATCAGCCAAAGAAATCCACCATATCTTTAAGGCTTGCGCAGATATCGGCTATGCTGTTAAGACTTTCGGTAAGATCTGCCACGTCCTGTCCCACTGTCTCAGTTGAAGCGGAAACCTCCTGCGAAATAGCCGCATTTTCCTGTGATGCGGATGAAAGCGAAGAAACTGCCTCCACAAGTTCATTTTTAACCACTTCAAGGTTACCTGATTTTTCTTTTATATTGTTTATCTTAAGCTCTATCTCTTCGATATTTTCCTTAAGAGCCGCCATCTTCTTTCTTACATCTTCACTTCTTGCAAGCTGCTCTTTGTTGATCTCTACAAGCTGTACGTTTGATTTGCTAGTTTTGTTCATGGTGCTTACGATGTCTTCGATTATCTCTGTGGTTTCATTAACAGATTTTGTTGATGCCCCTGCAAGATTTTTGATCTCATCTGCCACAACCGCAAAACCTCTGCCGTAGATACCCGCATGACTCGCCTCAACGGAAGCGTTAAGCGCAAGGATATTGATATGCATAGCTATCTCATTGATGGAATCAACGATCTTCTTTGCCTTTTGTGTGCTTTCAACGCCGTCCCTTATATCTTCTGAAATATCGGCAACAAGCCTGTTGTTTGAATCAATACTGTCATTAAGCTGATTGATACTGTTTTCGGAATCGCTAAGGCAATTCTTTATGGTATCTATAAAGCTGTAGCTTTCATTTATTTCATTGTCTACGACATCGATATTTGCAGAAAATTCCTCTGTGCCTGCCATAGCCTGCTGAGAAGCATCAGCCTGATTTACGGCTTCTGTGGCCACATTTTCCATAGCCTTGCTGATCTCCCCTGCCTCCTGGTCAGTTCTGTCTGCTATACTTCTGACCTCATCCGAAAAACGCTCAAGATCCGCATATTCTGAGTTAAGCCTTTCTGAAACTTCCTTGGAAACCTTCTTAAGTACAGACTGTGCGATAATTGTTACAACAGCCATTCCGATAATACCAAAAAGAAGTATATTCATAACAGACTGAAGGATAACCTTATTTACAGCCGACTGGCTTATACCCGTAAAAAGCATGCCAAAAAAAGCGCCATTAGAGTATATAGGAAGGTAACAAACAGTATAGTCTTTGCCTATGATCTTAACATTGTTTTTTGTATAGGTCTGGCCGCTTTTTACCTTTGCGTAAATGCCGGGATCTGCCTGTGTTCCAAGAACATACTCGCCTTTTTCATTCTTTATATTTGTTACAACACGGGTGTCATCAAGGAAAAAAGTATGATAAACATTAGGGTCTTCATCGTTTATCCGGTTAAAAAGCTCAACACTTAGCTCTTTCCCGTTTACGGTAAGTATTCCGGTTTCGCTTTCATACTGCCAGTCTTCGTGACCGTTTTCAAGAGCATCTCTTAAATGAATTGTTGAAGTCTCGGCATAGTTCTTGTAGTCTGACATGATCTGAAAAAGTGAAAAGATCACAGAAACGACTCCAAGTAATAACGCCACTACAAATACTGCGGAAAGTGTCAGCATCCTAAGCTGTCCTGTTACGGTGGTTCTCTTTTTTGCGTCTTCCTTCTTCATTAACTTTCTCCTCCCGTGAGATATAATCTGTTAAATCATGGAGTTCCAAGTGCAATTCTTATTTTACGATAAAACGCTAATAAAATCAATCATTTTCGCATATTTATTTTTGAAATCTCTGAATTTTAATAAAAACATTTTCACATCATGATAATCATCAATTTAAAAAGTCTTTCAAACTTTAGTTACACTAATAAAACACATTAAAATAAGTTCCTTGATTTTTCGCCTCATCTATATTAAAGTAGTTTAAAATAAGTGTAGCACGGAGGTTAAACTATGCGACATCTAATCAGTCCTCTTGACTTTAATGTTGAAGAGACGAACAGTTTGCTTGATCTGGCAGAAAAGATCATAACCGATCCTTCTGCTTTTAAAAATGTTTGTAATGGCAAAAAGCTTGCCACATTATTTTATGAACCGAGTACAAGGACCCGTCTTAGTTTTGAAGCAGCAATGCTCAATCTTGGCGGCAGCGTACTCGGTTTTTCTTCGGCCGACTCAAGTTCTGCCGCAAAAGGCGAAAGCGTAGCTGACACCATAAGAGTCATAAGTTCATACGCCGATATCTGTGCCATGAGACATCCAAAAGAAGGTGCCCCTATGGTTGCTTCTCAGTACTCTCGTATCCCTGTTATAAATGCAGGTGATGGCGGTCACAACCACCCGACACAGACTCTTACAGATCTTCTTACCATAAAACAGCTTAAAGGAAGACTTACAGATCTTAAGATCGGTCTTTGCGGCGACCTTAAGTTTGGCCGTACCGTCCACTCTCTTATAAGCTCGCTTTCAAGATATGAAGGTATCAGTTTTGTTATGATTTCCCCTGAGGAGCTTAAACTTCCCGATTACATCAAGCACGAAGTACTTGAAGAAAAAGGTATCCCATATAAAGAGGTAACAAACCTTGAAGAAGTAATGCCTGATCTTGACGTATTATATATGACAAGAGTTCAAAGGGAGCGTTTCTTTAACGAAGAGGATTATATAAGACTTAAAGACATCTATATCCTTGATAAAAAGAAAATGGCCCACGCCGGAAAAGATATGCTTGTTATGCATCCTCTCCCAAGAGTAAATGAGATCACTACAGAGGTTGACGACGACCCAAGGGCTGTGTACTTTAAGCAGGCCGAATACGGCGTATATGTACGTATGGCTCTTATCCTTACATTACTTGAGATGGAGGTGCAATAAAATGCTTAATATCAGCGGACTTAACAACGGCGTGGTAATAGACCATATTAAAGCCGGCGAAGCTCTTAACCTTTACGATTACCTTGATCTTGACAGATACCCGGGCTGCATTGCCATCATCAAAAATGCAAAAAGCAGTAAAATGGGCAGAAAAGACATAATAAAGATCGAAGGCACTCCTGAAGATATCGATCTAAACATGCTGGCAGTTGTTTCCGAAAGTGCCACCATTAATATCATAAGGGGCGGTATCCTTGAAGAGAAAAAATCTCCTGTCCTTCCTGAAGTGATAAAAGATATTTTTAAGTGTAAAAACCCAAGATGCATAACAAGCATCGAGCAGGAATTACCACACATTTTTACACTTACGGACAAAAAGACCCGTACCTACAGATGCCGTTACTGCGAGCAGGCTTTTAAAGTAAACTAGGCTCCTTACACTTTTCTTTTTCACCTTGTTGTATTATAATTACGCGTGAAAAGGAGTGACAACATGGCTAACTTTACACAAAACGCTATCAAAGAAACCTTTGCCGAGCTGCTTGAAGAAAAACCTTTAAGCAAGATCACGGTAAAAAACATCGTTGAAGGCTGCGGTATCAACAGAAACTCATTTTATTATCACTACCCTGATATACCTTCTTTGCTTATAGCTATGGTAGACGAGAAAACAGAGCTTGTTATAAACAAATATCCTACTATAGATTCTATCGAGCAGGGTCTTGAAGTTTCTCTTGATTTTGTTCTCGATCATAAAAAAATGATGGAACACATTTACAATTCCGTAAGCAGAGATCTTCTTGAAGACAGCCTTATGAAGATCGCGGACCACGTGGTAAGAGCTTACTACGACAAGCTTTCACTTGAATACGCTATAGATGAAGAAGAAAAAGAGCTTATAATCAGGTTTTACAAATGCGAATGCTTCGGCTTTGTTATAGACTGTATAAACAACGGTCTTTCTGATAAAACCAAAGAAGAATGTTTACGATTCTTTTCTCTTCATAAGAGTATTACAGATTCCATACTTGAAAAGCTTCCAAAAAAATAATACTTATCTATAAAAAGCTCCCCGGGATGTGGCTCCCGGGGAGTTTTTGCGTTATGAAAAACGCTATAGCTATACAAAGGAGTGCATGCTATCAATTGATCTTGAAGACATAATTGTTCTTGTCTTCGTTTTCTGTGGCGGCGTCTTTTATGGCATTTATCCTGTCTGCATATCCTGCAAGATCGTCATCAACTAAAGATACCAGCTTTTCTATTGCTTTCTTGTCAAATTCTTCAAGTCCGTCTTTAAGCTTGACTGCGCCGTCTTTCAGTTTCTTGTCTCCGCCAAGAAGGTCTTTAGAAGACTCTTTAAGAGTTGCTGCACCGCCTGCAGCCTTTTGTACGCCGGCTGTGTAATTCTTTACACCTTCATAAAAAGTATTTACAGAATCAAGCTTTGACTTAAGTTCATTAAGACTTGATGCTCCTGCCTTCATTTTAGCTTTGCCTTCTTCAATACTCTTTTTAACTTCATCGGATTTAAGATTTTCTTCAACAAGGGCTTTTATCTGCTCTTCTGTTTTAGCAAGGATCATCTTTTCCACTTCATCTGTAGCCATCTTAGCTTCAGTATATTTATTAACAGTAGCTTCGTCTGCCCCCGGCATTGCAGCTGCAACGCCCGCCTTAACCTGTTCTTTTACAGCTGCGGTAACCTTTGCCTTAATGAGGTCTTCTTTTTCTCTTACGCCTGCTTCAACCTTGCTTCTTGCCATCTTTTCTACTGAGTTTACATCAAGCTTTGAAGCTGCGCCTTCAAGTACCTTTGCGTAGTTTTCTTTTGTAAGAGTAGGAACATCAAGTCCGCTCTGCTTTAATGTGGTGTTTGCGGTATCCAGAATGCTGTCAAAGATCTGGCCGGCTCCGTTATTAAGTTTGTCGTTATTTGCACAGATCGTGTTAAGGCCTGTTGATAATGAATCAACTCCGTCTGTGTATTTCTTAAGACCTGCATCAAACTCATCAAAGCCTTCTGTAAGCTTTACGGCACCGTCTATAAGCTTATCCATGGCATCTTTTACATCGTCCATATCCTTCTTAAGATCATCTGCATTTACATCCTTAAGATCCACATCATTTAAGAAATTACTGCTTGCAAGGATATAGCAGATAACGTCATCAAAGTCTTTTGCATCAAACTCAACATCAACGTTTCCCGGGATATCTATCTTATCTGTATCTGTTCCTATATTTTCCTGCATTCCTGGGAAAGCAAGACCCACAACGATACTGCGGTTACCGTCGTCTATTACTTTACCGGTAGAAACCGTAACGTTTGAAGCATTTTCATCCTCAAGCATAAGGCTTGTGATACAGGCATAAGGAACATAGATATCTTCCTTTTTGCCGGCGATGGTTTCTTCGGTTTTGCAAAGATTTGTAAACTCATAGCTTATCTTTACATGGCCGCTTTTACCCTTAAGCTCGTTTACATTTACCTCTTTATCATCAAGGAAATACTTTATATTAACGCTAACAGGAACCTTATCAAGGCTTACTTCATTAGAGTTGCAATACATAGCCTCAATGCTGTTTCCATCTGCACCTGAAAC
>JAEEGF010493406.1_pt1 | contig 16373 bp, 12 predicted proteins | sample 9134171 | NCBI WGS metagenome assembly JAEEGF01 (sample SAMN16246542, study PRJNA631951) | gut metagenome | biome: gut microbiome; feature: rumen; material: AP-attached | host: Bos | place: Iran: Karaj | collected 2018-10
CTTTCATTCCGGAGTTGTTGTGGAAGTAGAGTGTCGCGCCCGGGTCGATGCTCAGAGTCGCGTTCTCAGCCACCACGATGTCGCCGAATATCAGGTACGGCTTGTCAGCGGTGAAGGTCTGGTCGGTTTCGATGGTGTCGTTTTTCAGTATTGTCACGTCCTGTCCGCTTCCTGTGAGTATGACTTTCTTCTCTATGCCGTTGCACATTATCAGGAGGCTGTCCGACACGACTACAGGCGTGTTCTTGCCGTTCTCGGGCAGTGTCATGTCTATGAAGACGTATATGCTGTCCTTCGAGAATATGTCTATATTGCTGAATGTCTGTCCTTTCTGTCCGTTCACGGTCATCTTGAAAGGCGACGCCTCTCCGCCAGCCACTTTGATGTATGAGATTGTCAGCGCCGTCTTGTTTCTGTTGTAGATTTTTATGACGCTCGTAGGCTGCTTGATGGTGGTGAAAATCGTGTTGTAATCGACAGTGTCGGTCTGTATGCTGATGTTGTCGGAAGGGGAGGACGAGAATTTCTCATCCATGCACGACACCAGGCTGAGCGTGAATAACGACACGAGTATGAAGGCGAGGTTCTTCTTCATGTTTGTCTTCATTATTAAAAAAGCCCAATCATTGCGTTTGTGATTGAGCTTCTTATAAATCATTTTAGAGCCAATTTGGAGATTCGAACTCCAGACCTACTCATTACGAATGAGTTGCTCTACCGACTGAGCTAAATTGGCGTATTTCAATATTTTACAAGCCGTATTGTGAACTCGGCGAGAATCGAACTCGCATCGTCAGAACCGGAATCTGAAATTCTATCCATTGAACTACGAGTCCTTGTTGAAAAAACGACACAAAGATAGAATAAAGTTGTCATTATTGCAACGATGGGCAACTGAAAAAAGATGAATGTGTTTTTTTGCTTGCGTTGAGGAGAAATATTATTGTGAATTGTTGTTTATGTGTCATTTGCTATATAACAAAAATAATATCATAGCAACGTTTTTATATCAAAATGTCATTAAGGAAAAATATTTTTATTCAAAATGACAAAAACCGAGGCTGATTATTTTATTCATAAATAAATATGTCCTATATTTGTTCCGTTTTTAATCACAAGACGCGAAATAAATGAGCAATTTGTATGTTCCAAAAGGTTATAAGGCCTTATTGAACAAAAAACAGACAGAAAGGTGCATCAAGCTGATAAAGGACTACTTCCAGGAGAACCTGGCGGCAGAGCTTAAGCTTACGAGAGTGACAGCGCCTCTTTTCGTACTCAAGGGAACGGGTATAAACGACGACCTGAACGGCGTGGAGAGAGCGGTCAGCTTCCCTATACTTGACCTCGGCGACAAGAAGGCAGAGGTGGTGCACTCGCTTGCAAAGTGGAAGAGAATGACGCTTGCCGACCTGAACATCACTCCAGGTCACGGCATCTACACTGATATGAACGCCATACGCTCCGACGAGACTCTGGACAATATCCACTCGCTCTACGTGGACCAGTGGGACTGGGAGAGAGTCATAACCAAGGAGCAGCGTACAATCGCGTTTCTGAAGGACATCGTGGAGCGCATCTACAACGCTATGCTGCGCACAGAGTTCTATATCTCGGAGATTTTCCCAGTGCTGGAGCTGACATTGCCAGACCACATAACATTCATCAGCGCAGAGGAACTGCTGCAGATGTATCCTGACCTCGATGACAAGGGACGTGAGAACGCCATAGCTAAGAAATACGGCGCTGTGTTCATCATGGGCATAGGCGGCAAGCTGAGCAACGGCGAGAAGCACGACGGACGAGCTCCCGACTATGACGACTGGAGCACTCCAAACGAAGAGGGATTCTTCGGACTGAACGGCGACATTCTGCTCTGGAACCCAGTGTTGAACAGATCTTTCGAGATTTCATCAATGGGAATAAGAGTAGACAAAGAGGCGCTGCTTAATCAGCTGAAGCTGACCAACAGCGAGGACCGTCTGAACCTTCTTTTCCACAAAAAGCTCATCAACGGCGAGCTGCCACTCTCAATCGGCGGCGGAATAGGACAGTCCAGACTTTGCATGTTCATGCTGAAGAAGGCGCACATCGGCGAGGTGCAGTCAAGCATTTGGCCAGACGACCAGATAAAGGAATGTGAAGAAGCGGGAATACCTTTGTTCTAAAGGAAGGTAAACAGAATAAGTCACAACGCGTGCTATTGAAAAATGGCACGCGTTTTTTTATCTTTGTACTCATAATAAAAAACACAGATTTTCAAGATGATTTCGGTAGAGCAATTGTCGGTGGAGTTCAGCGCGAAACCACTGTTTGACAATATTTCATTTCAAGTAAATCCAAAAGACAAAATAGCCTTGGTGGGCAAGAACGGAGCAGGCAAGAGCACCATGCTCAAGATATTCGCCGGACTACAGCAGCCCACATCCGGACGTCTGTCCGTGCCCAAGGGCGTAGTCATAGGCTATCTGCCGCAGCACATGCTCTACAACGACGGCGTGACCGTGCGCGAAGAGGCGGAAAAGGCATTCGACGGCATAAAACAGCAGCAGAAACTCATAGACCGCCTGACAACGGAGATGAGCGAGCGCACCGACTACGAGAGCAAGGACTACATGGACCTGATAGACACGCTCACTCACGAGAGCGAAAAGCTGAACATGATGGGCGGCGCGGACTATGAGGCAGAACTGGAGAAGACACTCATGGGACTGGGATTCACACGCGAGGACTTCGACCGCCAGACGACAGAGTTCAGCGGCGGTTGGAGAATGAGAATCGAGATAGCCAAGATTCTGCTCAGCAAGCCAGACGTACTGCTGCTCGACGAGCCTACAAACCACCTCGACATCGAGTCGATACAATGGTTCGAGAACTTCCTCTCGACAACATCGGCGGCGGTGATACTCGTGAGCCACGACAAGGCGTTCATAAACCATGTGACCAACCGCACGATAGAAATATCGCTCGGCAAGATATACGACTATAAAGTGCCTTACGACAAGTACCTGGAACTGCGCAAGGAGAGGCGTGAGCAGCAGATACGCGCCTACGAGAACCAGAAGAAGATGATCGAGGACACCGAGGATTTCATAGAGAAATTCAGGTACAAGGCGACGAAAGCCGTGCAGGTGCAGAGCCGCATAAAGCAGCTGGCGAAGATAGAGAGGCTGGAGGTGGATATGGAAGACACATCACACCTGAACCTCAGATTTCCGCCAGCTCCACGCTCCGGACAAATACCTGTGGAGGTGGAAGGCTTGACGAAGAAATATGACGACAAAACGATACTTCAGGACATAGGCCTTATAATAAACCGTGGCGAGAAAGTGGCTTTCGTGGGCAAGAACGGCGAAGGAAAGTCCACGCTCGTGAAGTGCATCATGGGCGAGATAAGCGACTACACAGGCAAACTGAAACTCGGACATAACGTGCAGATAGGCTATTTCGCACAAAATCAAGCGAGTCTGCTCGACGGCGAGGTAACGGTGTTCGACACTATCGACCGTGTCGCTGTGGGTGACATAAGAACGAAGATACGCGACATACTCGGAGCATTCATGTTCGGCGGCGAGGCTTCCGACAAGAAGGTGAAGGTGCTGTCCGGCGGCGAGAGAAGCCGACTCGCCATGATAAAGCTGCTGCTCGAGCCAGTCAACCTGCTCATACTCGACGAGCCTACCAACCATCTCGACATACCGAGCAAGGAGGTGCTGAAGCAAGCCATAAAGGACTTCGACGGCACAGCGATAATCGTGAGCCACGACCGTGATTTCCTGGACGGACTTGTGGATAAAGTGTATGAATTCAGCAACAAGAAAGTGCGCGAGCACCTCGGCGGCATCTACGACTTCCTGCGCAAGAAGCAGATAGACAGCCTGGCAGAGTTGAACAAGACGGCAGCGGAGAAGGAAGTCAAGGCGACAGAGCCTGTGGTGGAGGAGCGCAGCAGCAACCAGATAAGCTACGAGGCCCGCAAGGAGCTGAACAGAAAGATAAGAAAGGCGGAGCGTAGCATGGAGGAAGCCGAGAAGGCTGTGGAGAGAATCGAGGCAGAGATAGCCGAAATGGAGGAGATGCTCCAGAAGCCAGAGAATGTGGCAGACGGCACGCTTTTCCAGAAATACGAAGCGAAGAAGCACGAACTGGAGCAGAAGATGTACGAATGGGAGATACTCGGCGAGGAGACCGAGCAACTGAAGGCTCAGCTGGACTAAGATTCGTGCGCATAAGGACAAAGGAAAATGCAATACACAGGTGAGATAGTGGCGTTGGTGGTGTCTGTGCTATGGACAGCCAGCGCGGTGTTCTTCGAGACCGCTTCCAAGCGAATGGGAAGCGTGGCTTTGAACTTCATCAGGCTTATAATAACCATCATTCTGATAGGGTGTTTGACCACAGTCACGAAAGGGCTGTTTCTGCCGTTTGATGCCGGCGAACGGCAGCTACTTTGGCTGTCGTTGTCGGGATTCGTAGGTCTGTTTCTCGGCGACTTGTGCCTGTTCAAGTCCTACGCCATGATAGGTGCGAGGATGTCGCAGCTTGTGCTGTCCATGTCGCCAGTGATGACGGCTATATTCGGTATGGCTGCGCTCGGCGAGCACCTCGACGGCAAGGAGTGGTGCGGCATCATGATAGTTACGGCAGGCGTGCTGATGGCAATGCTCGGCAAGCAAGGCGAGAAGATAAGGCTGAACGTGCCGGCAAAGGGCTTTGTCCTGGCTCTGTGCGCTATGCTGGCTCAGGCTGCAGGATACATCTTCACCAAGAAAGGAATAGGCGACTACGACGTGTTCTCTGGCTCGCAGATAAGAGCCATTATCGCTTTGGCATGTTTTGCACTGCTCATAACGTTCAGGGGAACATGGAAATCGACATTGCGCATGGCTAAGGACAAAAGCAACATGAGAAACACATTCTTGGGCAGTGTCTGCGGTCCATTCCTCGGTATTTCGCTCTCTCTCTATGCAATAGGGCACGCATCTACAGGCATCGCGGCGTCGCTCATGGCGTTAGTGCCAGTGTTCATCATCGTGCCTTCAGTTCTCATCAAAAAGGAGAAAGTCTCTGCGCTTCAGGTAGTTGGCACTGTGACAAGTTTCCTCGGCGGAGTCTTGTTTTTCATTTAATAACATATTTATTAAAAAAGATGTATATTTGTGGAGCTTATGAGAAAACTATACAGCATTCTATTTTTATTTCTGTGTGTGACTTATGCGATAGGACAGAATACCGGTCCTAAGGTGAAACTGAAATGGTCATACAAGATGTCGGCGTTCGGCAAGTCGTATCTGGTGGGCGCCGAGGACAATGGCGGAGCCTACAACCTTTACATCTGCGGCGAACCGATGTTCGTGGACATGTCCGACGAGATAGGCATTCTGGTAGAGTATAAGGACATCGCCAAGTTCACGAATTTTCTGAGGAATGTCAGAAATAAATATTCGCAGTGGAACAGAGTAGCCAAGGAGCATGACGTGAAGAACTTCTACAAGGAGCTGGCGTTCAAGTACACAGGATGCGCGTTTTACAGAAGCAAGGGGCAGTATTATAAGGTCACTAACGTGCAGCTGGACACATGGTTCTATGTTGACATAAACGGCCACACCAAAATCAAAATGACCACGACAAAGTATGTGGCTGACGGACGGCGCTCTGGCGGACGTTTCAAAATCGTGTTCAGCTCAATAGGGGAAATCGACAATCTGATAAAAATCGTATCGCAGAGCGGCGGCAAGCTTGAGGAAAAGAGGAAGCAGCAGGCTGCGGAATCCAGCGACCCTATAGACGCGTTGTTTCAGTAAACGATATAGAATGAGGATGCATAGCCGTTTTGCACAAGTTTGTGCAGGACGGTTTTTTGTTTTTTGCAGTGTCTTGAAATATAGATGATTTTAGTTTAGTATGTTAAATACGAAGATTTTTTGTAGAATTCTTTTTCTTTTTGAAAATAGTCGCATATATTTGCATTGTTGAGTATTGAGTTTACCAAGAATAAAAGTTGAAAAGAAATGAAGCTAAAAGAGATTGCTGATATTTTTTCAGGCATCTATGCGAAAGATATACCTAATGGCGAGGTTGCTTGCCTACAAGTCAAGGATTTGTTAGTGCCTTCGCCAGAGACTGTGTCTTCGCGCACAGAACGCACGAAAAAGACGGACGGTTATTTGCTGAAGAGGGGAGATGTCTTGTTTGCCGGCAAGGGAACTACATATTTGTGCAAACTGTTTGAATGGGATTTCCCGGCAGTGCCTTCGACAACATTGTATTCCATGCGCCTGAAGTCCAATTTGGTGACTCCGGAGTATTTGTGCTGGTACTTGAATCATCCGAGCATCGTGGCTACGGTCAAGGCGTCTCAGGTGGGCAGTGCCACGCCGCTGGTGCGTAAACCTACGTTGGAGAGTCTGGAAATCATAGTTCCGAGCAGAGAAAAGCAGCGGCTGGTAGTGGAACTGGCGGCGTTGCAAAAGCACGAAAGCGAAATTTTGAACGCCATTGCTGAAAAGCGCATGCAGCTTATCAATCAGATACTTATTAATGGATTAAAATAGATAATAGATATGGAGAATAAGAAAATCACACAAGAAGACATTAATCGCACAGTCTGGAAGGCGTGCGACACATTCCGCGGCGTAATAGACCCAAGTCAGTACAAGGACTATATCCTGACAATGCTTTTTCTTAAGTACGTCAGCGACGTTTACAAATCGAAGTTTGATGACTATCTGAAAAAGTACGAAGGCGACAAGGAGCGTGCCGAGCGTGCTATGCGCCACGAGCGATTTGTTGTGCCAGAGAAGAGTTCCTACTACTACTTGTATGACAACCGAAACGCGACCAACATCGGTGAGCTGATCGACGAGGCGTTGGCTGACCTCGAGGACGCAAACCGTGAGAAGATGAGCAGCGAGGACGGCAGCAGCATTTTCCGCAACATCAGTTTCAACAGTGCGAACCTTGGCGAAACAAAGGAGAAAAACGCGCGATTGAAGAACCTTTTGCAGGATTTTCAGGGTGTGGATTTGGATGAGTCGCACTTGGAGAACAACGACATCATCGGCGATGCTTATATGTACCTCGTATCGACCTTTGCCAGCGAGGCAGGCAAAAAAGCGGGTGATTTCTTTACACCAGCAGAAGTTTCCACGTTATTGGCAAAATTGACAAAGAGCGAACCTGGCGCACGTATTTGTGATGTCACTTGTGGCTCCGGCTCATTGCTGATTAAGGCCGGAAAGGAAGTCGGCAACACAAACTTCTCGCTTTACGGACAGGAAGTGAACGGCAGCACATGGGCACTGGCGATGATGAACATGTTCCTGCACGGATTCGACAACGCTGTCATCCGCTGGGGCGACACACTGCGCAATCCGAAACTGAAGGTCAACGACAAGCTGATGAAGTTCGATACCGTGGTGGCGAATCCCCCTTTCTCACTCGACAAGTGGGGAGCGGAAGAAGCGGCCAGCGACCCCTACAACCGTTTTTGGCGCGGCATTCCGCCTAAGAGCAAGGGCGACTGGGCATTCATCAGCCACATGCTCGAAGTGGCTGATGACAATAGCGGCAAAGTGGGCGTTATAATCCCTCACGGTGTGTTGTTCCGTGGCGGAAGCGAAGGCAAAATCCGTCAGTATATTCTTGAGAATGAGCATATTCTTGAAGCAGTTATAGGCTTGCCTGCCAATCTTTTCTACGGTACGGGCATTCCTGCCGCCATCGCTATCTTCCGCAAAGGCAGAAACTCGGAGAATGTGCTGTTTATCGACGCCAGCCGCGAGTATGAGAACGGCAAGAACCAGAACAAGCTCCGTCCGCAGGACATTGAGCATATTGTAGGTGTTTATCGCAAATTTGCCGCTGGCGAGTTGCAGCCAGGCGTGGTGGAGGACAAATACACTTACGTGGCTACTCCTGACGAAATCCGCGAAAACGACTACAACCTGAATATTCCGCGCTATGTTGACACTTATGAGGAAGAAGCCGAAATCGACATTCCTGCTGTGCAGAAAGAGATTGATGCGTTGGAAACCGAATTGGCTGAGGTGCAAGGTAAAATGAAGGAATATTTGAAGGAATTGGGCTATTAAAAAAATACGACTATGAATAGGATAGAAACATTATACAAAGAATGGCTATCACTTCAGCCTGTGAAAGAGGAAATGCAAAGTCGTCTTGACCAGAAGTTCATGCTGGAGTTCAACTATAACTCTAACCATATAGAAGGCAACACGCTTACTTACGGTCAGACGGAAATGCTCTTAATGTTCGGCAAGGTTGTAGATGAAGCCAACATGAAGGATTTGGAAGAGATGAAAGCTTCTAATGTAGGATTGAAGATGGTTAAAGATGTCGCATCAGACAAAGAGCAACCTCTTACGGAATATTTCATCCGAACTTTGCACCAAACTTTACTTCGTGAGGATTATACTGTTTATCGTCAGTTGCCTAATGGTGCAAATACTTCATATGTTGTCCATGCCGGACGTTACAAGACTCGCCCTAATTCTGTAATTACAGTGACTGGTGAGCGTTTCGAATATGCTTCGCCAGAGGAAACTCCAGCGCTAATGAAGGATTTGGTGGAGTGGTACAACAAAGCGGAAGCGGAAGGAATTATGACACCAATAGAATTAGCAGCTTTGTTCCATTACCGCTATATCCGCATCCATCCATTTGAAGATGGGAACGGCAGAATATCACGTTTAATAGTCAACTACATACTTCACCGTCATGGTTACCCTATGATAGTTGTTAAGAGCGCTGATAAGGACAATTATTTAAAAGCATTAAATAAATGTGATGTGATTACCGGTCCGATTCCTTCTGATGGTGCTCATGCGGAATTATCGCAAATTACACCTTTTGTCGATTACATGTCCAATTGTCTGGAAAGAGCATTGACAATAAGTATAAAAGCAGCAAAAGGCGAAAGCATAGAGGAAGAAGATGATTGGAGAAAGAACTTGAAATTAAAGTATCGTGATAAAATGAATATGCCTGAAATGACCTTAGAAATCAAGGAACAAATCCTCAAAGAAGATTTCATTGGTTTATTAGCGCACATTGATAATGAACTTGCTGAATTCTATTCTTTATTTACTTCGGTAATTTGGGATCCAGATTCAAAAACCTATTATTTTCTAAGTGATAGTGATTTTTGGACTCAAATAGCATTTGATAAAAATTTTGGTATCATAACATTGGGGTTTGTCATCTATGTTGAAATCGAATTTATGCAATTCCAATATAGAATCAGTGTTTTATATAATAATAGAAATCAAAAACTGACATTGTTTGAAGTAGAACATTCTTATTCTGAACACGTTACAGAACAAGATAAAAAGGATGTTGTTAATGCTATAGGACAGCGTTTGAATCAGTTTATAGAAACAAAAGGAGACATATAGCTGGTGGATGATATAAAAACTAATATTATGAAAAACGATAAATGGTGTGGAGCGCATTTATGCGCATACTTTTCATTAGCCATATCTTTGGCTTTAATAGCTTTATGGTGCTGTAATGCAGGTGGTTTAACTGTTGTAAGTTTGGACTCTTTTGTGGGTGTTATTGTCGCTTTGCTTGCGATTATTGTGACATTAGCAATCGCTTGGCAAATATACAGTAGTATTGAACTAAAGAATAAGATAGAAGAGCTTAATAAGCTTAAGTATAAACTCAATGTTCAAGAGGAAGAAAGCAAGAGACAAGCTTTTCGTTTAGACAGTTTGGTATTTGGAAGTTTAGCTGAAGTTGATTTTAATAGAAGGAACTATATGTCTGCATTTTGTTATTTAATGGTTTCCTTAAAATCTGCAATGTTGTTGGATATCCCTCAGAATACAGAAACGATATTGAATAAAATGGAATATGCAGTTTCTCAGATAACTTCAAAAGTTTCATTAGATGTTGAAAGATTTGGGCGTATTAAAAGTTCAAATGATGTCATAAGTAAATCAAAACACTACAACATGATCAAAGAACGATACGAAAAAGTTTATAACGACTTTATCTCAAAAGTGAAATTATGAGCAATAACAACCAACATATCCCCGCAGGCTACAAACTCTCGCCACTCGGCTCCATTCCAGAAGACTGGGAAGTGAAGAAATTAGGGGAAGTGTGTGCTTTTTTGCGCACAAATACTTTATCACGCAATCAACTTAATGATACGGATGGTGAAGTCCGAAATATTCATTATGGAGATGTTCTTGTAAAATATCCTTCAATAATTGATGCTCGAAAACAATCTATTCCGTTCGTAAATCAAGAAGATTACAAAGAATCGATGAATGATTTTATTGAGGATGGTGATATTGTACTGGCAGACACCGCAGAAGACGAAACAGTTGGAAAAGCATGTGAAATAGCTAATATTGGATCAGAAAAAATTCTTTCCGGACTTCATACCATGTTAATTCGCCCTCAAAAAGGATTATTTTTCCCTTGTTTTTTAGGATATCAAGTTAATTCAGTTTCATATCGAAAACAATTAAATGCTCTAATACAAGGAATAAAAGTATGTTCGCTTGGAAAGCAGGCCATTGCTAACACGTACTTCGCCGTTCCCCCTCTTCCCGAGCAGCAACGCATCGTTTCCGTCCTTTCCCTTTGGGATACCGCCATAGCCAAGCAGACCGCCTTGATAGAGCAACTCACCCTGCGCAAGCGCGGCCTCATGCAGCAGCTGCTCACGGGGAAGAAACGGCTGAAAGGGTTTGAGGGGGAATGGAAAGAAGTGAGGTTGGGGGAGGTGGCATCAATCAATAGAGGAGGCTCGCCAAGACCAATTGAAGATTATATCACTGATGGAGATGGTTATAATTGGATAAAAATCGGAGACGTAGGCGTAGATGCTAAATACATAACCCGCACTGAAGAAAAAATAATCAAAGAAGGTTTGTCAAAAACCAGATTCGTTAAAAGTGGTGATTTTATTCTTTCAAATTCAATGAGTTTTGGAAGACCATACATTTTAAAAATTGATGGTTGTATTCACGATGGTTGGTTAGTCATTCAAGAATATGACAAAACCTTCAACATAGACTTTTTGTACTATATTTTAGGTTATGATACCACACTCGCGCAGTATAAAAGTATGGCTGCGGGAAGTGGTGTACTTAATCTGAACAAAGAGATTGTCAAAGAAGTAATGCTAAAGATCCCGTCAATTGATGAACAAAAAGCAATTGCTACAATCTTGGTCGAATCCGACAAAGAAATCGAATTGGCGAACAAGAAGTTGGAGTGGTTGCAGGAAGAGAAGAGGGGGCTGATGCAGGTATTATTAACGGGGAAGAAAAGAATAAAATAAAACATAAGTTTATGAAATTTAGGAAATTATCATTTGAAAATCATCCGATTTTTGGAAACTTGTCCTTTGATTTTACGGATAAGGATGGGAAAACAGTTGACACCATTATCATTGCAGGAGAAAACGGATGTGGAAAATCCGTTTTGCTTAATGAATTATATCAATATAATCCTGCTAACTTTGTGAATAAAAAAGAATGTGTCGTTTTATCAGAAATAGAATTATCCCAAATTGAGGAAAAAATAATACAAGAAAAGATAAAAAGACCATTAACATCAAACATTATCACAATAAAGCAGGATTTCTCCAAAAAAAACTACTGGGAACAAAGCAAAGTCAAATATACTAGCGATACAGAGATATATTCGAATTGTAGTATCCTATCATTAAACAACGACAGTTTATTCAAGCCCATTTTTTCAGACGTGGAAATAAATTTCACACCAAGCAATATCACTTCTGTTACATCTAAAGATATTGATGAGGGTGTAATGAATCCTGTGAAATCTTCAAAAAATATTGCAACAGAAATCACACAATTACTTGTTGACATTGACAATCTAGATAACTCAGACTTAGCTCAGTGGGTAAAAGAACATCCAGGACAAGTACCTCCCGATAGTGTTAAAGAGATAAGAATGAAAAGATTTACAGAAGCCTTTCATTCTATATTCCCTAACAAACGATACAAAAGCATAAACAATGTAGGAGGACACAAGAATGTGCTTTTTGAAGAATATGGCAAACAAATGCCAATAGAAAAACTTAGTTCTGGAGAAAAACAAATAGTTTTTCGTGGAGGCTTCTTGTTAAGAAACCAAAAAACAACCGAAGGCTCTGTTGTGTTAATCGATGAACCTGAAATCAGCCTACACCCTAAGTGGCAATTGGAAATAATGACTTTTTTAAAGAAGTTATTTATGAAAGAGGGGAAACAAACATCCCAATTGATAGTTGCTACCCACTCACCTTTCATAATACATAATGCAACTCGTGCAAACGACAAAGTCATTGTTATGAAAAAGAAAAATGACGGAACGATTACAATATGTCAAGATCCGAAATATTTTTCTTGGACAGAAGCGCAAATAATAAGGGAGGCTTTCAATATAACCCCCTATCTTGAAACAGGCAAAATCAATGTTTTTCTTGAAGGAGAAACCGATGAAAAATATTATAATAAAGCATTGGATGTTTTCGGAATAGATAAAGATAAAATATCTTTTAAATGGATTGGGCGAAATACAGAAAAAGGGAAAGCAGAAAATACTGGAGATAGTGCACTTAATTCCGCTGTGTTGTTTTTTAAAGCAAATCCAGATATGGCTACATCCCCTATCGTCATGCTATATGACTGTGATACAAATAAAGGTAGTAATGACGAGAATAATATTCACATCCGAACTATGCAGTCAAATGCCCAAAATTCAACTTATAGAAAAGGAGTTGAGAATTTATTAAACTTACCAAATAATTTTAATAAAAATGATTTCTATTCAATAAGTGAAAAAACTGATGAATATAGTGCTATTTCAACAATCAAATCTTTAGATAAGATGAATTTGTGCAATTACATATGTTCATTAGGTGAAGCGGAACTAAAACTAATATTGGAAAATATTAATTCGGAAATTCAAAAAATCCTTCTTATTTAGTAATGTAACAAATCTACTTTAAGAAAAAAATTCATCATTATGATATCTATACCGAACTACAAGAACTATTGCAAAGCACCGAGACATACCGAGTGGAGAACATTATATCTATGGGTTTCTATGAAAGTTTCGCCCAAATATATAGAACCATAAATAAGCATTGTTATGACCCTGATATCTTTCAAAGAAAACGACATAAGCCAACGCCCGGCATTAGAGTTGCTGAAGGCACTTGGCTATCTGTATCTGTCGCCCGACGATGCTTTGGCAATGCGTGGCGGCAAGACATCCAACGTGTTGCTCGAAGACGTGCTAAGGAAGCAATTGCGTGAATTGAATTCCATACGCAAAGGCGAGTACAAAGAAATCCGTTTCTCGGAGCAGAACATCGAGAACGGCGTCATCGCCATGCGCAATGTGCCCATGGAAGGCGGCTACCTGAGCGGCAACGAGGCGGTGTATAATATGCTCACACTCGGCAAGGCATTTGAGCAAAGCATCGATGGTGACAAAAAGAGCTACACCATGCGATACATTGACTGGGAACATCCTGAAAACAATGTCTATCATGTGACGGAGGAGTTCGCCGTGACACGCACCGGCACTGCCGACACCTACCGTCCAGACATCGTGCTGTTTGTCAACGGCATTCCGCTGGTGGTCATCGAGTGCAAGCGCCCCGACATACAAGGCGCGGAGGAGCAAGCCATCTCGCAGCATCTGCGCAACCAGCAGGACGACGGCATTCGCGGACTGTATGTCTATAGCGCATTGCTGTTGGCGATAGGCAATAACTTCGGCAGTTACGCCACTACGGGCTCGGATGCAAAATTCTGGTGCAAATGGCATGAGATGTTTATAAACAAGGACGCAGAACTGGAATACCAAAAACAGCTGCTGGATATCGTAAACCAAGGCAGCAGGAAAACACGCATCCCGACACCGCAGGACGAATACATTTACAATCTCTGCCGTCCGGAGCGGTTGTTGGAACTGATATACCACTTCACACTCTATGACGCGAATGTGAAGAAACTTGCCCGCTATCAGCAGTATTTCACCGTGAAGGAAACCGTGGAACGTGCAAGGCATATAGAGGCAGGACGGCGCAACGGCGGAGTGGTGTGGCACACGCAGGGCAGCGGCAAATCGCTTACCATGGTGATGCTGGCACAGAAAATAGCAACCGTGGTGCAGAATCCGCGAATAGTTTTGGTGACCGATCGCACCGACCTCGATTCTCAGATTACCAAGACATTCCGCAAGTGCGGAAAGGACGTGGAGAACGCCACTACCGGGAAACATCTTGTGGAACTGCTGGAGAGCAACACGGATTCCATCATTACCACTATCATCAACAAGTTCGCTACGGCAATCAAGAAAATCAAGCAACCGTTGACCGACCCTAATATCTTCGTCCTGATAGACGAGGCGCACCGCAGCCAATACAAAGAAATGGCGATACAGATGAACCGTGTGCTGCCCAATGCCTGCAAGATAGCCTTCACAGGCACGCCGCTGATGAAGAAAGAGAAGAACACGGCCCGCACATTCGGCGGCATCATCAAGCCTGTTTACACCGTGAAGCAAGCCGTGGAGGACAAGGCTGTCGTGCCGCTGCTGTACGAAGGACGCATAGTGCCGCAAAATGTTGCCGAAGGTCCGATAGACAGCTTTTTCGACCATGTTTGTGAAGATCTGACGCCTTATCAAGCCGCTGATTTGAAAAAGAAATTCTCGCGTGCTAATGTTCTGAACGAGACGGAACAGCGTGTGTTTGCCATCGCCATTGACATATCCAAGCATTTCTCTGACAATTGGCAAAACACAGGATTCAAGGCGATGCTTGTGACTCCGAAGAAGAAAATAGCCATTCTCTACAAGAAGTATCTTGACGAAATAGGAAAGATTACGTCCGAAGTTCTCATCACCGCTCCCGACGACAGAGAGGGGGAGGAAACAGCCTATGGCGAGACTCCTGACGATGTGAAGGCATTCTGGAAACGCATGATGGACGAGCATGGCACACCGCAGAAATATCAGGAAAACCTGATCTCACGATTCAAGAATCAAGAATCGCCGGATGTGATGATTGTGGTGGACAAACTGCTGACGGGATTTGACGAGCCTAAGGTGGCTGTCATGTATCTCGACAGAAGCCTTAGCGGACACACCTTGCTGCAGGCTGTGGCGCGTGTGAACCGTAATTGCGAAGGCAAGGATTACGGATATATTATCGACTATTACGGTGTGCTGCGCGAATTGGACAGTGCGTTGGACATCTATTCGGACTATGACGAAGACGACCGGGAGGTATTTCACGAGACGTTGGTGCCTGTCAGCGACAAAATCGCCGAGCTTCCGCAGCGGCATTCCGACTTGTGGGATATGTTCAAGGCAATCCCCAATAAGCAGGATTTGGAGGCTTACGCCCAGTCGTTGCGCATGGAGGACCGCCGTAATGAATTCTACGACCGTCTGAGCGCGTATTCGTCGGTTTTGCAGACAGCGTTATCGACATGGGAGTTCCATGAAAAGAATGATGAAAAGACGATAAAACGCTACAAAGACGATCTGAATATGTTTTCGAAACTGCGCACTGCCGTTCAATTGCGCTATTCGGATGCCATAGATTACAAGAAATACGAGGCACGCATCGAAAAACTCGTGAATCACCATGTGGAAAGCGATGCGGTGAAGGTCATCACCAACCTTGTGAATATCTTCGACAAAGAGAATTTCCAGAAAGAGGTGGACAATATCGTTGGTACAGCAGCCAAGGCGGATACCATAGCCACTCGTACGGCGAAATACATCAACGAGAACATGGATTCAGACCCAGCGTTTTTCAAGAAGTTCTCGCAACTTATCAAAGAGACAATCGAGCAGTATGAGCAAGGACGTCTGACCGACAATGAATATCTGGAAAAGATGATGCAGTACAAAGAAGACGTGCTGAATCATACCGACAGCGAATTGCCAGCGGAATTTGAGCATAACAATGCGGCAAAAGCCTATTTCGGAATAGCTCTGGAAAACTACAAGAAACTGTTTCCTGACAAACAGGTCAAGGATATGGCTATTGCCACGACAAAGGCATTCAATGACATCATCAACAGCATAGTGGTAGTGGAGGATGCTGTGTTGGTTGACTGGCAGTCGAAGAGCGATATTATAGGCAAAATGAAAATCGCATTGGAAGACGAATTGATTGACAATGTAAAGCGGAAGTACAATCTGGATTTCTCTTTCAATGACATGGATGTTATCATAGACAGTTGCATAGACGTAGCAAAGATATGGATCAAATAGTAAGAGACAGTATTCAATACGGCACTACAAGGATATGTTTCGAACTGATGTTTGAAGACAGGAAAACACTGAACATTCGTGTCAAT
>JAEEGF010289053.1_pt1 | contig 16372 bp, 12 predicted proteins | sample 9134171 | NCBI WGS metagenome assembly JAEEGF01 (sample SAMN16246542, study PRJNA631951) | gut metagenome | biome: gut microbiome; feature: rumen; material: AP-attached | host: Bos | place: Iran: Karaj | collected 2018-10
CAGTTTCGTCATTTCACGAAGAGTGCCGTCTTTGCTGCCGTCATTGACAAAGACTATTTCATAATCAAATCCGGCATCCTTGAAATCGGATTTTACCGTATCATAAAAAATCGGAACATTTCCCTCTTCGTTGAAGCAGGGAACAACAAGAGAAAGTTTCATTATTTCACCTTCAGCTCTTCAGCTCTGTCTGTCTTTTCCCAGGGCAGGTCGATATCTGTTCTGCCCATATGGCCGTAAGCGGCGCACTGTCTGTAAATAGGTCTTCTGAGGTCGAGTGTTTTGATAATGCCGGCAGGTGTGAGATCAAATTTTTCTTTCACCAGAGCGGCTATATCCGTATCGGGGATAATTCCTGTTCCGTAGGTCTCGACGAATACCGAAACGGGCTCGGCAACGCCTATGGCATAAGCAAACTGAACCTCACATTTCTTTGCGAGCCCCGCCGCGACTATATTTTTCGCCACATATCTCGCTGCATAAGCGGCCGAGCGGTCAACCTTGGTCGGGTCTTTTCCGCTGAATGCGCCGCCACCGTGGCGGGCATATCCGCCGTAGGTATCGACTATTATTTTTCTGCCTGTAAGTCCGCTGTCGCCGGCAGGGCCGCCGATGACGAATTTTCCGGTCGGGTTGATATGATAAACCGTGTTTTCGTCAAGCATATTCGCGGGAATGACGGGCTTAATGACATTTTCGATTATGTCTTTTCTGAGCGATTGAGTTGAAACATCCTCGCTGTGCTGTGAGGATACGACAACTGTGTCAATTCTGACCGCCTTGCCGTTCTCATCATATTCAACCGTAACCTGACTCTTGCCGTCCGGTCTGAGGTAGGGGAGAGTACCGTTTACTCTGACTGCAGTCAGACGGGCGGAAAGCTTATGAGCAAGCGAAATCGCGAGGGGCATATATTCGGGTGTTTCATCGCAGGCGTAGCCGAACATCATTCCCTGGTCGCCGGCTCCGGCTCTGTCAACGCCGAGCGCTATATCGGGGCTCTGGTGATTTATCGCGGTGATAATCGAGCAGGTATTGCCGTCAAATCCCTTATCGGATGAATCATAGCCGATTTCGCAGATAACCTTGCGCGCGATGGCGGGAATATCGATTTTTGCGCTTGTTGTAATTTCGCCCATAATCAGGACAAGGCCTGTGGTGGTCGAACATTCGCAGGCAACCCTTCCTTCCGGGTCCTGCTCAAGAATAGCGTCAAGTACGGCGTCCGAAATCTGATCGCAGATTTTATCGGGGTGGCCGTTGGTGACTGATTCGGATGTAAAGAAATAATGAGCCATAATAACCTCCGCTGATGTAATTTACAAATTGAGAGGCCGGCGTTAAGAATAAAAACGCCCGCCAAGATGCTCCCGGCGGACGAAAACACCTTATCTTTCGGCAGAATGCCGCAGGATTTAGCACCTTGAAATTCAGGTTGCCGGGCTTCACAGGGCCTGTCCCTCAGCCGCTCTTAATAAGGGCATATTCAATTTGCGTTATGTATTATATAACTGTAATGGTAATTTGTCAACTGTTTTTATAAGGAGAGGTATTTTTTGATATTCTCAAAGCCAATGCGGATACCTTTGAGACAGTCTTCCATGCCTTCGAATTCAACGCTTATATATCCGTCGTATCCCGAGTCTTTTATTGCGTTGAGGCAGGAGTAAGTATCGACATTACCCTGACCTATAATCGCACCGCGCAGATAATTTCCGCCTCTCGATCTGAAGAAGCCCTCGCCGGGATCCGCGCCGGCTGTGTTTTTAATATGAAAATCCTTCGCGTGAATATGTTTTGCGTACGGCAGTAGGCGGCGCACTGCCGAGAGATTATTTTCGTCAGCGCAGCAGAAATTACCTATATCTATCAGTGCGCCGAAATTATTGTTGCCGACCCCTTTGATTATGCGTTCAACCCTTTCGCTGTCCTGACAGAAGTAACCGTGATTTTCGGTCATTGTCTGAATTCCGAGTGATTTCGCGTATTCTGTGATTCTTTTCGCTCCTGCAATCATAACAGGCAGAGCGGAATCAAAGCCGTCAAACGGGCTGCCCTCGGGAATCCCCCAGGAAATATCGTGTCTCAGTGTGGGAGCGCCGAGCTCTTTCGCTACATCGAGCTTGCGGCAGACTCTCTCAACCTCGGCATCGTTAGTGCCGCTGTCAAGTTTCAGCATATCTGCGCCGATTGTGTAGCTGATTACGGGCAGGGAATACTTTTCCGCCTCCTCGCGGATTTCCCGGGCATACTGCTCCTCCGTCAATCCTTCGGGAACATTGAGATCGGTGAATTCTATGCCGTCAAATCCCATTTCCTTCGCGATTTTTATTATGCTTTTCTGCGTTTCTTTACCGGATGAAATATACTGCTGGAAGCTGTAACTGCTGACTCCGATTTTCATGCTTTAAATCCTCGCTTTAAGAAAATCTACCGCCGTGCGGATATCCTTCTCGGGGTCGTCGCCGACTTCGCGCTCTATGGTAAGAAAACCGCCGAAGCCGATTTCGCGAAGGGCATTGAGATATTCATCCCAGTTTACACTGCCCTCGCCGAGCGGAACCTCAAGAAAACTCGGGCCAGTTACAAGCGGGTCTTTCTTTACGCCGTAAACGATTTCTGGATCCTTATAGTAAAGCTGTTTTCCGTCTTTTGCGTGTGTATGCACTATGTAGTCCTTGAGATTATGAACCGCTTTTGCGGGGTCGTCGCCGGTTACCATTACGAGATTCGCGGGGTCGAGATTGACCGAAACGCCCGTTGAACCTAGAGAATCAAGAAATCCCTTGAGAACGGCGCTCGCTTCGGGGCCTGTCTCAACCGCAAAGTGAGCGTCTATGCTGTCGGCATAGTGAGCGAGCTCGTAGCAGGCCTCCTGCATAATCTTGTATCTGTCGTGCGCCGGATCTGAAGGCACAACGCCGATGTGAGTCGTTACAATATCGGTGCCGAGCTCCTTGGCAAGATCGAGTATTCTCTTTGATTTTTCTATTCTGGCGGGGTTTTCATCCTTATCCGCAAATCCTCCTCCGAGGTCTCCGCAGAGAGCGGAAATTACGAGCCCGTTATCCGCGACGAGATTTCTGAAATCCGCACGCTTTTGCTCATTCATGTTTTCGGGCGCCATTTCGCCTCTTGTAGCATAAACCTGAATGCCCTGAGCACCGACCGAAGCCGCTTTTTTAACAGCTGTAACGGTATCTGTTCTGAAACTGTCGATTATAACACCGATTCTGAAATCCGCCATAGTTAAATCTCCTTTTTCTTTTATGCCTTTATATTAGCATTGACTGCGGCAATTATCAAGAATTTTTGCGAGATTTTTCCCTTTACTTTTTATATTCTTTGGTATATTATATTATGATAAGGAAGTTTTTCCGTAACTTTCAGGAAGAAGGGTTGTTATGAGTAAGATTAAAGTTGCAATCATAGGCTGCGGAAATATCGCGAATGCCGCGCATATTCCGGCTTATCTGAAAAATGAAAATGTTGAAATCAAGTATTTCTGCGATATAATTCCCGAGAAGGCGCGAATGTGTGTTGAAAAATACGGCTGCGGAACGGCAGTTGAGGATTATCACGATTTTCTGAACGACCCGGAGCTCGACGCGGTTTCTGTCTGCACTCATAACGATTTTCATTCCATAATAGCGATTGACTTCATGAATGCGGGCAAACACGTTCTCTGCGAAAAGCCCGCAGCGAGAATTCTCAGCGAAGCGCTCGAAATGCAAAAGGTCGCCCACGAGACGGGCAGAATTCTCAATATCGGCGTATGCAACAGATTCAATACTTATGTCAACAAAATCAAGGATATAATCGACTCCGGCGAGTTGGGAGAAGTCTATCAGGTTTACGCATCTTTCCGTGCCCACCGCTCAATTCCCGGTCTCGGCGGTGATTTCACTACCAAGGCATCATCGGGCGGCGGAGCCCTAATCGACTGGGGTGTTCACTATATCGATCTGATTCTCTATTGCTGCGGCGATCCCGCTCCGCTCTCTGCTTCAGGCGAAGCTTTCTCCAAGCTTGGTGTTGACATGAAAAACTATGCATATACCGGAATGTGGGCTGAGGAGACAAAGAATATCGAAGGCACCTACGATGTCGATGATTCAGTTACGGGTATAGTCAGAACGGCCGGTCCCGTCATCACCTTCAACGGCGCCTGGGCTCAGAATATCGGTGTGAGCGAAACATATATTGATTTTCTCGGCACCAAAGCGGGTATACGCCTTAATTATTGCGGCGATTTCACGATTTACGGCGTGAAAGACGGCATGCTGACCGAGGAAAAGGTAAAGTGTAAAGAGACCAATATGTACGAAAACGAAATCAACGATTTCATCCGTCTCGTCGGCGACGGCGGCGGTAAGAACAGACAGTATATCGACAACGCTGTGCTGACCTCAAAGATAATGCAGGCAATTTATGATTCATCAGATTCTCATAGAGAGATAATAATCGACGGGGGTAAATAATGGATATCAGAATATTCAATAGCGCGGAAGAAATAGGCGCTGCGGCAGGAAAAATCATCTGCGATTTTGTCAATGAAAAGCCCGCTTGCGTGCTGGGCTTCGCGACAGGGGCATCGCCTGTTCCGACCTATAACTACATGATTGAGCAGTTCAAAGAGGGAAAGGTTTCTTTCAAGGATGTTACGACATTCAACCTTGATGAATACTGCGGTCTGCCCGAAGGGCACAAAAACAGCTACAAGACCTTTATGTTTGAAAACCTCTTTTCAAAGGTCGATATAAATCCCGATAACGTCAATTTCCTTGACGGAAACGCGGATGAGGCCGAGGAGAGCAAAAGATACGCTGAGGCAATCAAGGCGAAGGGCGGCATCGATATCCAGATTCTCGGTATCGGCCGAAACGGCCACATTGCCTTCAACGAGCCCTCTGATGAATTCACCGACGAGGCATGGAAGGTTACCCTTTCGCAGTCAACGATTGACGCGAACTCAATCTATTTTGACGATACCGAGATGCCCACGAGCGCTATGACTATGGGAATCGGTTCGATAATGCGCTCAAAGAAAATAATTCTCATCGCCACCGGAGCCTCAAAGGCCGAGGCGGTAAAAGCAATGATGCAGGGCGAGGTTACCCCTCACTGCCCCGCATCGATATTACAGAAACACGACGACACCGTTATCCTGCTTGACGAAGCGGCGGCGTCGCTCATATAGGAGGCAATATGGCAGATAAAAAATTCTATATAACAACGCCTATATATTATCCCTCGGATAAACTTCATATAGGTCACACATATTCCACCGTTCAGGCGGATGCGATTTCGCGCTATAAGCGCTTTCGCGGATATGATACCTTTTTTCTCACCGGCACCGATGAACACGGTCAGAAAATCGAGGATAAGGCAAAAGAGGCGGGAGTTACCCCCAAAGAATATGTTGATAAAATAGTTGCCGGTATCAAGGATTTATGGAAACTGATGAATATCAGCAACGATAAATTCATAAGGACCACCGATGAATATCACGAAAAAGCCGTGCAACTCATATTCAATAAAATGTATGAAAAGGGCGATATTTACAAAGGCGAATATGAAGGCCTTTACTGCAAGCCCTGCGAGGCGTTCTGGACCGAAACCCAGGCGGCCGGCGGCATCTGTCCCGATTGCGGCAGACCGGTAATCACTGCGAAGGAAGAGGCATATTTCTTCAGACTTTCAAAGTATGCCGATAAGCTGCTTGAATACTACGCCGCTCATCCCGGATTCATCGAGCCCGCTCACCGCGAGACCGAGATGGTTAACAATTTCATAAAACCCGGCCTGCAGGATCTCTGCATTTCAAGATCGACCTTCAAGTGGGGAATCCCCGTTCCGATAAATACAGATCACGTTATTTATGTCTGGCTTGATGCTCTGACCAACTATATCACGGCGCTCGGTTACGGTTCGGAGGATGATTCGCTCTTCAAGAAATTCTGGCCGGCTGACGTTCATCTTATCGGTAAGGATATCACGAGATTCCATACGGTCTATTGGCCCGCATTCCTGATGTCTCTTGATGTTCCTCTGCCTGAGAAAGTTTACTGCCACGGCTGGGTACTTCTCGAAGGCGGCAAGATGAGCAAATCCAAGGGGAATGTTGTCGATCCCGTTCAGCTCGCTGAGAGATACGGCGTTGACGCGCTCAGATACTATCTGCTGCGTGAGGTCGCTTTCGGCTCCGACGGCGTATTTTCAAATGAGAATCTTATCAACAGAATCAATTCCGATCTCGCGAATGACCTCGGAAATCTCGTTTCGAGGACCGTCGCGATGGTCTGTAAATATTTTGACGGCACGATTCCCGCAGAGAGAGAAGCGGGCGAATTCGATGACGAGCTGAAAGCACTCGCCGCCGAAACCAAGTTGAATGCCGAAAAATACCTTGACGCTCTTAATTTCTCGGAATCGCTCACAAGTGTCTGGAAATTCATTTCAAGAACCAATAAATATATCGACGAAACCGCTCCCTGGACTCTTGCCAAAGATGAGAGCGGCAAAGCCCGCCTCGCGCAGGTAATGTACAATCTTTGCGAGAGCATCAGGATTATAAGCGTTTTCGTTGCTCCGTTTATGCCCGAAACGAGTGTTAAAATCCGCGCTCAGCTCGGCCTCGCTCCCGTTGAGGACTGGGAGGAATGCGGAGTGTTCGGCAAAGAGGAGACCTATTCGGTAGTCAAGGGAGATATTATTTTCCCGCGTCTCGATCCCGAAAAGGAACTCGAAGAGCTTGCATCACTCAATAAAGCGCCGTCAAACCCGCTCAAGGAAGAAATCGAAGGAGTGGCAAAAATCGGCATAGATGATTTTGCAAAGGTCGATCTGAGAGTCGCCGAAGTCAAGGCGTGCGAGCCGGTTGCCAAGGCAAAAAAACTTCTTAAGCTTACTCTTGATGACGGTACGGGCGAAGACAGGACCGTCGCGAGCGGAATAGCCCTTTATTATAAGCCCGAGGAGCTTATCGGCAAGAAGGTTGTTCTTGTTTCCAATCTCAAGCCGGCAACACTCTGCGGAGTTGAGAGCAAGGGCATGATTCTCGCCGCCGACGTGGGCGAAGAAATCAAGGTTATTTTCGTTGACGGCATCGCAAACGGCACAAAGATAAGATAATGGCAGATATTTACGATTCACACGCTCATTATAATGATGAGGCGTTTGACGAAGACAGGGCAGAACTTCTCAATTCTCTTCCGGAAAAAGGTGTCTGTGCCGTTGTAAATTGCGGAACGGATATCGCGACCTCGGAGTTTTCGCTTGCCCTCGCGCGTGATTATTCTTTTATTCGCGTAGCGTGCGGGATCCATCCTCATGAAGCTGCCGCCTGCAAAGGCGATTATCTGCCGAAGCTCACAGAAATGCTCAAGGATGAGAAATGCGTCGCCGTCGGTGAAATAGGGCTCGATTATCATTATGATTTTTCGCCCCGTGATATTCAGCTCAGATTTTTTGAGGAGCAGATTATTCTTGCGAATAAACTCGGCCTGCCGGCAATCGTTCACGACAGGGAATCCCACGAGGATACGCTGAATCTGCTTAAAAAGTATAAGCCCAAGGGCGTGGTTCACTGTTTTTCCGGCTCCGCCGAAATGGCAAAGGAAGTGCTGAAACTCGGAATGTATATTGGGCTCGGAGGCGCGGTGACATTCAAAAATGCCCGCAGGCCGCTTGAGGTGGCGGCCGCCGTTCCCAATGACCGCCTGTTGATTGAGACGGACTGCCCATATATGACACCGGTTCCCTTCAGAGGCAGACGCAACGATTCTTCATTCATCCCATATGCTGCCGAAGTTCTCGCGCAGGTGAAGAATACTTCTGCAGAAGCGATTCTCGAAATGACAAGGCAAAATGCAAATACGCTTTTCGGAACAGAATACTAATGTAATTATAATAAATAAGCACGGATGAGATTCATCCGTGCTTTTGCTTATTTGCATTTTATCAGTCGATTTTCGGGAGTTTTTCTCTGTATTTCGCGAGCTCTTCGTCGGTCGGGATATAGTCATCCATCTTGCCGTCGTTGTAATTCTGATACGCATACAGATCAAAGTAACCTGTGCCTGTGAGACCGAAGAGAATGGTCTTTTCTTCGCCGGTTTCCTTGCACTTGAGTGCCTCGTCGATTGCGACCTTGATGGCGTGTGAGCTTTCGGGAGCAGGAAGGATGCCCTCGCATCTCGCGAATGTTTCTGCTGCCTCGAACACCTCGGTCTGGGTTGCGGTTGTGGCCTTCATAAGTCCCTGATCATAGAGTTCTGAGAGAATCGGACTCATGCCGTGATAGCGAAGACCGCCGGCGTGGTTGGGCGAGGGGATGAAGTCTGAGCCGAGGGTATACATCTTTGCGAGCGGGCAGACCATACCTGTATCGGCGAAATCATATGCGTAAACACCTCTTGTGAAGCTCGGGCAGCTTGCCGGCTCAACGGCGATGATTTCATAATCGTTTTCGCCTCTGAGTTTTTCACCCATAAACGGGGCGATAAGACCGCCGAGGTTCGAGCCGCCGCCTGCGCAGCCGATAATCATATCGGGTTTCACGCCGATTTTATCAAAAGCGGCTTTTGCTTCAAGTCCGATAACACTCTGATGAAGGAGAACCTGATTGAGAACCGAACCGAGAACATAGCGGTAACCGGGAGTTGAAACGGCAACCTCAACCGCTTCTGAAATCGCGCATCCGAGTGAGCCGTTTGTGCCGGGATGCTCGGCAAGAATCTTCTTGCCGATTTCGGTAGTCTCTGAGGGAGAGGGAGTTACTGACGCACCGTAAGTGCGCATAACCTCGCGGCGGAAAGGCTTCTGCTCATAGGAAACCTTGACCATGAATACTTTACAGTCAAGTCCGAGATAAGCGCAAGCCATCGAGAGAGCCGTTCCCCACTGACCTGCTCCGGTTTCGGTTGTTACACCCTTGAGACCCTGCTTCTTTGCGTAGTAGGCCTGAGCTATCGCGGAATTGAGCTTATGTGAGCCGCTCGTGTTGTTGCCTTCAAATTTGTAGTAAATCTTTGCGGGGGTGCCGAGCTTTTTCTCAAGGCAGTATGCTCTGACAAGCGGAGAGGGACGGTACATTTTGTAGAATTCCTTGATTTCATCGGGAATCTCAAAATATGCGGTATCGTTGTCAAGCTCCTGCTTGATAAGTTCATCGCAGAATACGGGAGCGAGTTCCTCTGCCTTCATGGGTTCGTGGGTGCCGGGGTTGAGGAAGGGAGCGGGCTTCTTTTTCATATCTGCGCGGAGATTATACCATGCTTTGGGCATCTCGTTTTCTTCAAGATATACTTTGTAAGGGATTTTTTCGTTTGCCATGGTGTTACTTCCTTTCATTGTGGATTTTTGATGTTTTTCATTTTATTTTCAGTTTCCGGTATCCTGTAAGATGCCCCGAAACTCAATTGACTGTGAATATCTGTTTTGCTTCCAAATAAAATAAACCTGCCCCGACATTTGCCGGGACAGGAATAATATCATTTCCTGCGGTACCACCCTGCTTGGTGCTTTCGCACCCGCTCAACGCATACTCGATGATATGCTGCTCTTTGTTTACGGAGAAGCTCACTCCGTCTCACATACTCCGCAATGCGTTTCTGCTTGCCCTCGGAAGTCCATTCGGATTTATTCTTTATACCGCGATCACAGCACCCGCGGCTCTCTGAGATAAAGGGGATAAAACCTACTCACTCTTCTTCATCGGTTTTCGTTTTCATCAATATAACACTCCGAAACCCATTTGTCAAGCGATTTTTACAAATTTTTTCGATTTTTTTGTGCCTTTTAAATAATAGAATATTAAACTATTTATAAATGGTATATTTGGATTTGTTGTTGAAAAAACAAAAAGGCACGGACTGACCGTGCCTTTGATATGAGTATTATTTTAATCTACGCCGCACAAGTGCAAATATTCTGTCAAATATCATCTGAATCAGTTGTTTGAGGGTGATAATGTTGTTGCCCTTGATATATGTCTTTGTCTCGGTATGGCCGCAGCCGGTGCATGTACGGGTGTCGGTATAATAATTGCTTCCTGTTTCGGTGGTGGTCCAGTCACTGTAGATGTGAGCACCGCTCGGCGGAGTAAAACTGCCGGTGCGCTCAATTCCGCACTGTGTGCATGTATAGAGCGTATATCCGCTGTCGATACAGGTCGGGGGAACAACCGTGGTCTGATAATTGTGCTCAATGCATGAAACGTATGCGGTAATTGAATTGTTGCCGAGATTGGAGGAGGCAAGCTGTCCGGCGGTGTTGTCACACCATCCGCTGAGCTTCATGAAGCTCTGACCGGCTGCGACCGTATAGTGCAGTCCTTCGTCCTCACGGTCGAGTTTTTCGCAAGTCATATAAGCCGGTGAAGTGCCGTCTGTGCTGGTATATGTAAGCACGATTGAAAATCTTGTACCCTGGGGGAGGCTTACAGGATCATCAAGCGTTATCATATGATAACCCGTATTATGAGCCGTAGTGTTTATTGTGCAGGCAAGAGTTCCGGACTCGGGGTTTCCGGCGGTAACTCCTGTATATACCTGCGCCTTGACCTGAAGATTCTGAGTTGTTGCAGTGAAATATGAAATTGCTTCAAGCTTATCTGCGCCGGAGGAAGTATAAATATTCGCAAATGTTGTTTTTGTTCCGGTTCCGATCATATTCAGAGTGCCTATTCCGGTATAGCAGTATCTTTTATAAATATCGCCTCTCTGCATAACGGAGAACCCGCAGAATTCGCCGGTGCTCCCGGATTCATAAGACAGCCAGAAATATCCGTTATTGTGATTCCATGTGCCCCAGCTGTTCTTGACGAGCCAGGCACCCGGATTTGCAGGGCGGCAGGATGATTTGAAGTTGGTAACAGCATACTCATCATCCCAGCCGACAATTGCGATCATATGATTTGTAGCGTAGTTGTCGCCGTAAGAAAAATAATATGAAGAGGTTGCAGATGTCGCAAACTGATCATAATACGGCACAGAGGTTGTAACGATGCCGTGATTCATTATCCACTGCTTGACCTCGTCGGATGTTTCTATTTTTTCCGCACCCTTCATCATTATTCCGCCGCTGAGATTGATTCGGTCAGATTCGGGATAATTGCCCATCTGGCTGAAATCATAAACACTGCTCGGGAAGTTTGAGTCGAGCGCAGGTCCGTTCAGGGCAACAAGAGCTGATGAGGAGTGATGCCAACTTCCGCCAGTGTCATACGGGCTCGGATCGTCATTGATATAGTAATCTCCGTAAGTTGCATCACTTGTATTTTCGGTCGGAGTCAGTGTAAACCAGGCAAGGTGCGCTTCAGAATAATCGACGCTGCTCACACCGGCGTATCCTCTTGATACCGCATCGGATTCAAGCGCGGCGCAGGTTGAATATGCCCAGCAGTTTCCTGTGTTTCCCTGATTTTTGACGGAGGTTATCACGCCGGCGTTGCGGGCATCATATGAAGAAGGCAGGGAGACGCCTTTTGTTCCGGATTTTCGCGGCTTGGAATATGTGAATTCATTTTTCAGCTCATTTCCGTCGCCGTCGTAATACTTAATATCAAATCCACCGGGAGATATCACAGCCTCTGCTGTTTCGATTTTTATATCATCCGCCGTGAAGGCTGTCAACAGACCGCCGCAGAGCATAAAAATCATAACCGCGCATAATAATATACTTATTGCCTTTTTCATATTGTCACCTCCAATCAAAATGTATTTTATCAATTTAATTATATATTAAATTCGATTTTTCGTCAATACGATTAAAAAAATAATACAAAAGTCTTGTTTTTTTAGTGGAAATATTATAGAATAAACTGTAATTTTGAATTCCGGAGGGAAAGAATGAACGAAGAATACAAAAAGTATCAGGATGAAGCGTTTGAGATAGTAACTCACGCGGCAAATGAAATCGGCCCCCGTCTGCCCGGTACGGCAAATGAAAGAAAATTTCATGATTATATGGCCGAAAAGCTGAAATCTATCGGTGTAAAGCCTGTCAGAGAAGAGTTTGCGGTCGCTCCAAGAGCGGGCATCGGCGGTCTTCCCTATGCAGGATATGTTGGCCTGATAGTAAGTGCGGGAGCTCTGATTGCGAGGCAGATCACTTCTGTCTGGTATCGTACCGCGGCACTTTCGGTGCTTATGCTTTTCTGGCTTATTACATCATGCTTCCTCTATCGCACCTGGTTTGATATGTTCTTCAAGCAGAAGATTTCGCAGAATACGCTCGGCGAAGTCCTGCCCGAAGACGGCGAATATGATTATACGATTATTCTCTCGGGTCACACCGATACAAGCTGGAACTGGAGGCATTCCGAAAAGGGTTATTGGAAAAAGGATAATCCGATTGCCGCTCTTGTTGCGACCTACGGCAAGGTCGGTTTCGGCGCGGTCTGCGTAATCGGTATGTGCCTCATATCCATTTTTATGGCGCTTATCTATTTCTTCGGCGGTGAACTGCACTCGATGTGGGCACTGAAGGTTGCCAATACGCAGTTTTTCTATTTTCTTAATAGAGTGCTTATTGTGCTTCCGTTCATCACCGCAATCGGTTCGCTCTTTATTATTGCATGGAATGATCCCGATGAAGAAAACGCTTCAAGAGGCGCGATGGATAACGCTACCGGTATCGCTCTGAGCTATGTAGTAACAAAGTATTTCAAAGAGAATCCCGATAAGATGCCCAAAAGATGCCGTATTGTTGACTGCAACTGCGGCAGTGAGGAAGTCGGACTCAGAGGCTCAATGGCTTTCGCAAAAGAGCATAAGAACGACAATCTTACCAAAAACGCCTGGAATATCAATATCGACTCCGTTGCCGATAAGGATTATTTTGAGGTAGTTATTAAAGATGACTGGCAGATGTGCAGATTCGACAAGGATCTTGAGAAGATGTTCAAGGATACTTTTGCCGAGCTTGAAATCGTCAGCAAAACCGGCGGGTGTATTCACAATCCGGTCGGCGGCTGCGACAGTACCCCGATGACCCGCGCAGGCATCAAATCCGTCACATTCGCGGCTCAGAATCCGATGCTCACTTATTATTATCATACATTCCGCGATACTCCCGACAGATTCGAGCCCGAAACAGTCGGCCTCGGCTTTGAGGTAGTTCTCGGAGTTATCGATAAGATTGCAAAATTCCAGGAAGAGAACGGCTTTAACGGAGTCAATAATTAAAACTCAAACGATAAGCAAACGGCTTGCAGAAAGAACTGCAAGCCGTGTTTTTTATTTTATCAAAGCGATAATCCCGATAACAATCAGAGCAATTATTCCTGCGATGATCCCCAGGAGCAGCAGAACCGCGAGAATCAGCAGAATCAGGATAAGCGGACCTTTGTTACTTTTCCTGACTGTATCCGTGAATTCTTTTTTCTCAAACATTTCGGCAGGAGCAGGGTTATCTTCGCCGTATATCGGATAAAGAGGCAGAGTTGCCTTCGCATCGCAGTAGCCGTCATTCCAGAGAAGCGGTTCAACCAGCGACCTTACGCTCTTTGCCCCCTTGAGGAATTTGCCTATCGGCAGATGAATCGTATTAAGAAAACTGTCGATTATATTAAGAAAACCGCAGGTGAGCTTGTATTCCCTTGTGTTGGGCGAATACGGGGAATCGCCGCAGTAGAGGTTCTTAACAAGTCCTACTATGAAATCAACAACCTTGTTATCGGCAATGTCGGCAATATCCGATTTCTTCAGACCGCACTCTTTTTTCGACATTCTCCATATTTTTTTGAAGGTCAGTTTATTCAGGAATTTGCCGACGGGTTTTATGATATGGCGTAGTTTAAGCACCTTTTCGCCGGGAATCGAAAAGGCTGGGGCCATCTCGGCGAGTTTATCGATATCGTATCCCATAGCCCAGACAATGCGCCTGATCATTCCGAAGAAGAATCCCTCCATATATTTATCGAAGGTTTCGCCTTTTGTATCAATACCCGGAACGTCGGTAATCGTGACTGTTTCAACATCAATCTTCGCATTCTTCGGGTCGAAGGTAACGTTTCTGTAATTCGGCGGGCATCCGATAAGAGCGGAGCAGGAAATATCATAGAAGCGGTTGCCCTTTTGCGTGGTTACATAGCTGATATCGTGAATATGAGTATGACCGGTCAGCATGCAGTGAAGGCCTGCGTCGGCAAAGATTTCGCGGGTTGTTTCGTGATTCTTCTGCATATCTCCCTTGCCGATTATCGAATAAAACGGTGAAGGGGAGACCATAGGATGATGCGTCATCGCAATCACATACTGATCGTTCTTTTTCGCATCATCGAGCTGTTCAAGAATCCATTCCATACAGGAGTCCGAAAATCCGGATCCGCCGCCGTTTTCACCCTTGTAATTAGTATCGTCATTGAGCGCGAAGAGGCGGTAGCCGGGCGCGAGCTGAACGACATAGCACATCGATTCTTTATGATATGAAATTGCTTCGGACGGGCCGAATTCATAATACATATCCCAGAGATCGTGCCTGTCAGCGACTGCGGGAACGCCGATAACCTCGTCACCGCTGAAGCCTCTGCCCTTGCCGTCACCTCTGTAATCATGAGTCGCGGTTATGACATAGACTTTCTTTTCTCTCTCCTTAAGAGAACGAAGAGCGGAGATTATCCCTTCATGAGAGGTGTATTCGCCGTTCCTTGTTGTATCGCCGGCGACTACAACTATATCGGTCGAGCTGTCCTCGCAGAGCATATCAAAGCCCTTTTTGATTACAAGGTCACTGTCTTTGATAACCTGCTGGCTCTTGGCCTCTTCTTTTTCATAGGCGGGGCCTTCCGTTCCGTTTTCACGCGCATAGTAATGGACATCGGTTACAAACTGAATTCTCAGCGGAGCGTTGTCCGCACCGTATATTCTGTTACTCATAGGATTCCTCCTTTTCGTATCAATTATAGCTTGTAAAGATAATAATTGCAATAAGAATAATCACAGCCGTCCGTAACGGCGGCTGTGTGAGAGTGTTATTTATGCTGCTTCCTGTTTATTATCAGCGGATTCGGGTATAACGGTTTCATCAGGCAGGTTAACCGTATCGGGAGAATCAGGATTCTCGGGAGTTACGGGATCTGCAGGCGTTGTATCGGTTTCGGGATTGTAATTGTTAACGCCGATTTCGTAGACATAGCCGTCGTACGTGCGGCCCGTGAGATAATTCTTGCCTTCGATTAGAAGTTTATCTTTTGTCAGAGTGACGTGCATTCCTGTTCCTTTATCTCTGATTCCGAAGCGGTTACCCTGACCGAAAGAGGGAACGCTTATATATGTGACACCGTTTTTCTCCTTGACACAGCCTGAATTGAAGAATCTGCGCGCAAATGCGCCGTTGAGGCCGGCATGAAGATGACCGCTGATAAAGAAAACGTTGCTGTAATGCTCCATCATCGATCTGATTTTTCTGGTAGAAGCGGAATCTATATGGCCGCCGGGAATAATCGGCCAGAGGAACCATTCGCCGTGGTCGCCCTTGAGAGGCCAGTGGCATACAACAAAACAGGGCTTCCCGTCCTTTGCGCCTTCAGCGAGTTCTTCGCCGAGCCAGGTAAGCTGAGCATCGCTGATAACGGCGCTGTTGGGTTTGGTGCCCTCATCTCCCAGGACGATAACTTTATAGCCTTTGATATCCGTACTGTAGTAATCTTTATTTGAATCAACGCCGACACACTCGTTGCGGTATCGGATTGCAACGGGCCTGCGCTCTTCGTGTGACTTTGTCTGACCGTAGTCGTGATTGCCGTTTGCGGTCACTACTTTTGAACCCTCGACTTTTGCCATTGTATTATAAAAATCGCGGTATTCGTCAGCGTATCCGCCGTTTGAGAGGTCGCCTGAAACAATTATTCCGTCTGCGTGTTTCGACTCTGAATTGAGAACTTCAACACCGTTTTCGAGGAAGTGAAGAGCGTTACTTGAGCCGACATGGGTATCGCTCCAGAGCTCGAGAGTCAGCAGGACTCCATCCTCTTCTGCCGCAGCTTCTGTGGCGGGTGTGAAAAGCTTATCCGCAGTAAACGGGACTGCCGATAAAGCAAAAACAATCACAAGGGTCAGCGCGATAACAGATAAAACTTTTTTCATGGATTATTCTTCCTCCTGAGTGCTTTCTTCCGTTTCCGCGGGAGCAGCTGCTTTCTTTGATTTTTTGCCAAATCCCTTTATCACAGGGAAGAACAGGTCGCGGTAAATTATGACCGCGGCAATAAGAGAAATAACGATTGTTACAAACATAAGAACGCCAACGCCCGTTGACGGAGAAACAAGCAGAACGAGGACTCCGCCGATAATCGGTGCGATGCCGAGCTTCCAGTGTTTCGCAAAATAGCTTGCGCCCAGAGCGCCGAAAAGAGCGGGAAGCACAT
>JAEEGF011468162.1_pt1 | contig 16372 bp, 20 predicted proteins | sample 9134171 | NCBI WGS metagenome assembly JAEEGF01 (sample SAMN16246542, study PRJNA631951) | gut metagenome | biome: gut microbiome; feature: rumen; material: AP-attached | host: Bos | place: Iran: Karaj | collected 2018-10
TACAAGGCTATGAGCCTTCCATTTGGTTGTGATGAGGATCGTAAGCTTACTTATACGCCATCCAGTGATGAAGAAAAACGAAGCTTTAATACTAAGCTCAGGAACATGAACGGCATTTTTAGTAACAAAGATGGGCACGAAGATCCATTTTCTCTTTTGGTGTACTCGGCCAGAGCAGAGGAACTGAAAGTCGTCTTTTCTGTTGATCTTAATAAGTATTCAATGAAGAATTTTAAGAAGAAAATCACTGGCTACCTGACAGAGCATTTTGATGTTGACGATATTTCTTTTACCGAAGTCAGGGAGATAACTGTTCATGAGTTTAACATAATGATCAATAAGGCTCCTTTTTATGAGCTGTTGAACAGTTCCTACGACACCATTTCTGAATTGGGGACTGATTACTTTAATGAAAGAGCCTTCAGTATAAAAGAAAAGCTGATGGATGGGAAGAAATGGGGCCTTTCGAAAGCAAAAGAGGAAGCCACTAAGATACTGGCGGATAAATCATTAGTCGAGGAAATAGAGAGAATTTATTCTGACAGGAATGAAAAGAAATATTATGGGAATCCTGTACACTACAAGGTTTCTGCCTCAAACATGGATTCGGCAAATGGGATGATCGATGTTCTGGTCAACTCCTTAAGGTCAAACAACAGACTTCTTGGAAACAGAGTAAATAAGATTTATGAGATTACAGAGGGTTGCTACGACGAGGATGAATTTGTTCACACCGTTGATCATGCTCAAGGCGGAGTCGTTGTGATAGATATGTCTGGGACGGAAGAAGACCATGGCAGTTATGCGTCAGCGTACCATGAAGTCATTCACTTTTTTGACAAGCAGATTGAAAAATATCAGGTAAATACCCTGTTTATCTTTGTTGAGTTGACTGAAAATCCGGGGTTTTCAAGAGCCTTAATGAGCACGATTCAGGAGAATGTCGATATAGTCGAGCTAAAGGAAGGTTCGGTAAATCGCGAAATTGCAGCTGGTTTTATCAAGGATCAGATGAAGGGAAAGGGAATGAAGGTCACTGATGCTGATATTGACGTAGCGCTGCCTGATAAACAGCTCTTTTCCGTAGGAGAGGCATACTCAGCAATCAACAAAATCTATAAAGACAGCCTCAAAAAGATTCATTACCTGGCTTATGAAAAGCTCAACTATTATGACGTCAAGGAGAAGAAGTGTGAGATCGAGCCATATAAAGAGCTTATGGGCATGATTGGCCTCACAGAGGTCAAGAAGACTGTTAATGATATTCTGAATTCAGCAAAGGTCAGAAAGATTAGAAGCGAGATGGGAATGGACAACTACAAGCCTTCTATGCACATGATCTTTACCGGAAATCCGGGCACTGCTAAGACGACGGTTGCCAGGCTGCTGGCAGACATCTTATATAAGGAAGAAGTGATGGATGGAAATAGATTCGTTGAGTGTGGACGTGCGGACCTTGTTGGAAAGTATGTAGGCTGGACGGCCAAGACCGTGAGGGCTAAGTTCAGGGAGGCTAAGGGAGGCATTCTTTTCATCGATGAGGCTTATGCATTGGTAGATGACAGCAACAGCTTTGGGGACGAGGCTATAAATACCATTGTCCAAGAGATGGAGAATCATAGGGATGATGTAATCGTGATTTTTGCTGGATATCCTGAGAAGATGAAAGCTTTCCTGGATAAGAATGAAGGCCTGAGAAGCAGAATAGCGTTTCATATCGATTTCCCAGATTATAAGGCGGAGGAACTGGGCCAGATTCTGGACCTTATGGCTGGTAAGAAGGGATATTCTCTTGCGGATGGTGCATCAGATAAGTGCATGGAGATATTCCGTAATGCATCCCAGAAGAAGGAATTTGGTAATGGCAGGTTTGTAAGGACACTTCTTGAGCAGGCAGAGATGGCTCAGGCTGGAAGAATAATGGCGGAGAATGCAGGAAAGACGATCGACAGAGAAGCGCTCAAGGTGTTGAAGGCAGAGGACTTTGAGGTCAATGCCGGAAAGGTAGGGAAAGACGAGAAGAAGATAGGGTTTGGAGTATAAGCTGTATAAGGAAGGCGGTGTTAAGGAATGAGACTAATAATATGTCAAAAACCTTCGGTAGCCAGACAGGTGCTTCGGGAGGCGCATTTGGAAGAAAGCGGAATCCAGAAAAAGGGGTTCGTTGAGGCTGAAGATACGATAGTTACGTGGATGTATGGCCATCTATCAGTGCTGAAATATCCTGGGACAGGGCAGAGGGAAGAAACCAGAGTATCTCAATTGCCATATGATCCAAAACAGGCAGATATAGTCGCATTTAAGGCGTGCGAAGAACAATTTGCAGTTATTTGTTCTTTACTGGATGATTCTTCTGTCACAGAAGTTCTGTGGCTTTTCTATAAAGACTTAAGTGAACTATGGGACGTGGAATCGCTGAGAAGGGCGTATGGGAAAACAATTCATGCTAAGGAAAAAGTGGCTTTTTACAATAAAGTATTTCCCGACAGGCGTAAGGAGCAGTTATGTATTGAACAGTTATTTAATGAGGCAGAACCGATTGTGAATTATAGAAATCATTTTGATGCAGCTTATGTATATGATGCTCATGAAAAGATGATTTCAACAAGTTTCTCTATTGCTTTGTCAAAGGCCTATACAGCTAGATATGGTGAGGAAGTTCATTTCGATTTTTCAGTATTGGAAATGCTAATTCTGAAAATAGTATATGAAAAGAGGCTGGCTAGGAAAAATAATATTGGATATCTCATTCTCTATCTGGAACAGTATTATCAAACAAAGGTAGATCCTTCATCACAATATGGTTATTACTGCTTCCCGAGTGATGCATTTGATTACTTGCTAGATGGTGCATTTATTAGTGCCAAACATAATTCTATTTCCATAAAAATAGCTCCTCTAGGTCAAAAAGTGTATGAACTGGCTTTAGAAGAACTTCCTGCATTTGTCAGTGATGATGCATGGTTCAAGTGGAGGGACAGAGTTAAGAAAATAATGAATGGAAAGGCGAGCTCAGATGATGTACTAGATGAGGTGGCGGTATGGATTAAGGAGGAAATCCGCAAGATGCCGTCGTATCCGCAAATTGAGAATCTTGAGGTAAAGAATTGGGATGATGATAAATAATGTATGGTATCATGGTAATGGGAGGTATATCTTATGAGAGGTAATTCATATAATGATGCTTATTCTGTAGCCGAGGCTGCAAACCTCATTCGGAGCACTTGTGGCTACTTAGATGTTCAGATGGCAGACCCAATAAGCGAATTCCTTGATGATAATCGCAGAGACGAAAAAATAGAAGACATCATTACCGCACTTTCTGAATTTCCGGAAAAGCTTAAAGATTATGGCTTTAGGCATGAATTGAATGTTATCCCTACAAAAGCCCGGAAAAAAGCACCTTGTAACAATCTCTTGTGTTTTGGCTTGGGAGAAACTAAGCTTTCTTCGGTTTTCTCAAAAATTGATAAAGCAACAGATGACATGAAAGATGTCTCCGGTTTAAAGAACGTTATACTATTTACTGATAAGTGGAATGAAAAAGCTTTCGAAAAATATGAGGAAGTATTTCTGGAAAAAGCTAAAGATAACGATATATGGTTTGTGTTCTACATGATATCAGAAGAGGGGCTTACTCAGATTCCATTTTTGCCGAATGTGAGATATACGTTTGATGGTATAGAGGAAGCAAAAGAAAAACGATTAAAGATTAAAAATGTACATAAAAAGAGGGAAGAGGTCATATATCCATACAGTCTGTCCCTTCATGTCAGCGACTCATGGAAACCTATGGATGGATACGAATATGAGTTTTATTGCGAAAGGTTTGAATGGGTAGAAATACCGTATTCAGGGGAAACTAAGCATGGTTCTTTTTCTAAATCTGCCTTAGACACATTTCTTCGAAGCATTTACCACATTTTTAATGAAAGCGATGAAAATTTCGCATCTTTGAATTATGCCTCCGACGGAACTGTTTATGAGCTTAAGATAAATGGTGAATCGAAATTATGGCATTTTAGTGATTTAGAAAACAAGGACACCCCGCGTGGGCGGCTGGGTCACGCGGTATTAAGGTTTATTAGTAAATGTAAATAAAACATAATAAACATGAATAAAATATAATGTCAATTGAAACCGGCAGAAAGTAATGTTATATTCTAATCAAATAAGAAACCTATGAAGAGTGCGCGAGGGACAAGCCCAATGACCGCACGACAACCTGCCACGAATACTAGTGGTAAGGTGCCAAAGCTTGATCGATGGGTACAGACTACTTCGTAGTAAGGACTCATCGAGACGATGGGTCTTTTTTGTTGGTTCACCAACGAAAAAGATGTCTTTTGTAGCCTCTTTATAGTAGATAAGGAGGCTTTTTATGTCTAATGAAAGAAGATTGAAAGAAGGAACATCAGCATTTTACATTTATGATGAAAAGATCACATTCTCTAGTGAAGATCCGTTTATTAAGTGGCTACGTGAGGAAGGGTTTGAATACGAAAGTTTTGGTCATGGGAACGGCCCACATGCTTTATATGTAAACATCAATTCCAAGGTTTACACTAGAGGGATGGCAGGCGTTGGATTAGCTTCTGTGGTGGGTAATCATGCAATACATATTGATGAGTTTAAGCAGATATACTTCATCTTTAAGAAGTACGAAGGACTAGCTATGGGGTATTATTCCTGGGAGCAGCAACGTAAGTTAGATGAGTATCTGAAGAATAAGGATGCGATTGAGGCGGAAAATAAAAGTAAAAGAGAAGAACGAGACGCAGCATATTTCGGTGCCGATCCTTCTTTTGAGGAGTACTGTAAAGATTTAAAGACAGCATTGCTGGATGATTCATGGTATAAAGAGCATTATACAGAAGAAGAAATTGAATCTGAAATCGAATATTTTGAAAAAGATGTCAGGCACTCTTTTGAAAGGGAAGAGCATCCGAATAGTGTGGCTGCAAAATGGTGGATAATTACATTTTAATTGGGTAGCCAGGTAAGATTCAAGTTCAGCTTGAATTTTTTCTTGAAACATAAATCTGTACTCGCTAGAATTAAGGTGGATTCGGCAATAAGATGAAGATGTAAGGAAGAGATCTCTTTTACCAAAGCAACTTATGGAGGAATCAAATGAGTATAGGAACAAATATCAAAAGCCTCAGGGAAGATAGAAAACTCACACAGAATCAGGTGGCAGATGCATTGGGAATAACTTTTCAGGCTATTTCTTCCTGGGAAAGAGATGAGTATAAACCAGATACAGACAAGCTGATAAAGCTGGCAGAATTCTTTGATGTATCAGTGTCAGCTATTGCTGAAGAAAAGTGCAATACCTTCAAAACCAAGGAAGTTATCTATGACTGGGAGCATATGAAAACCTATGTGAAGACAACTGCCAGGAATTTCAAACTTTCCAATACCTTGAAAGCTGTTGATTATGCAGTGGATGCTCACGAAGGACAAAAGCGTAAGCGTTCTTCAACTCCATATATTTATCATCCGCTCAATCTGGCCTGTCATGCACTGGCAATGGACATAAGGGATGATGCAGTGGTAGCTGCCTGTCTTCTTCATGATGTCATAGAGGATTGCTCTTCAAAACTTGAGGATCTCCCGGTTGATGACGAGGTAAAAGAGCTTGTGCAGTTGCTCACTTGTGAAAAAACCAATGATAAGAATCGGGAAGCAATAATAAAACCTTATTACAAAGCTATCGCCGGAAATCCTAAAGCTGCATTGATAAAGTGCATGGACAGATGTAACAACCTTACTACGATGTCCTGGGGATTAAGCAGAGATAGAATCTACAGGATGATCAAAGAGACAGAAGAGTATTATCCTGAGTTACTAAAAACAATTAAAGACACCACTGAGTATAACAATGCTGCGTGGCTTCTTAAGTATCAAATGGAGAGTATGCTGGATATTTATAAGAGACTGATGTAAGGAGGTGACCTATGATCGTACGTGGTAGCTATGATTGGAAACCTGCCGACAGAAAGCTTTCGGTGCAACGGCATATAAATTGGCTTGATGATAAAGCTGATATCGTTTGGATGGATTATGATGAATGGCGCAAAGATCCTATTATTGTCAGCGAGAATGCGGAAAACGTTCCAAAAGAGATAAAGGCCTTTATCCCAAAATGGAGGGAAAGAGCGGCCAGTGTGCTTAATGGGCCAATATCGTATTTCTGCCCTATAAAATGGGCTTGCTCAGATGTATATTACAAAGGTGAAAAGTACCGTGTTGATACTGGGGTTATAGGTGGAGTAACTGATCACCGGACAATTGACTGGTTATTTGAGTACATTGAAAGAGATATAGCCGCAGATCTATATTCCATCGGTGCTCTTTATGTTGAATACAGGGGAATGGTCGATTAGTAGCTGCGACAAAATTATGTAGAGCCGTGTTACTGTCATGTGATATCATTAACCTATCATTTTAGGGGAGTGAAAAGTGTTTTGAGCAGTTGTATTATCTATTATTCCAAGCATCATGAGAATACCAAGAAACTTGTTGATGCCATTAAAGCGGAGCGTCCAGAGGTTGATCTTATTGATGTGACGCAGAAGCGCGAGCAGGACCTTCATGGATATGATGTAATCGGTTTTGCCAGCGGTATTTACTATGGAGAGTTCGCTGAGCAGGTTTTAAACTTCGCCCGGGTAAACCTTCCACCACAGAAAAAGGTCTTTTTCATGGCCACTTGTGGGAATCCGATGAAGAGCTATTTCAAGGGAATAAGCAAAATCGCGGCTGATAAGCAGTGTGTTGAGGTTGGAAAGTATCTTTGTAAGGGATTTGACAGCTTTGGGCCTTTCAAGCTTGTTGGTGGAATTCAGAAGGGGCATCCTACGGATGAAGAGATAATGAGTGCGGTAGAGTTTTATAATAGTATTGTTTTATAGAGAGCATAAGTGTGGGCGGTGCGTTTGAACGTACCGCCCATTACTCATTAGATTTGATGGTCCATTACCCACTGTAACAGATCTTCATATTCCTTCTTGCTTGCAGCAATATCAAGGATGATCTCATATAGCTCTTTCTGCGTGTATTGAAGTTCAATACCATTAAGTGCCAGGAAGACGAGCATGGTATGAGCGCCGATTCTTTTGTTTCCGTCCTCCATGCAGTGGTTCTTGATAAGTCCGTATCCTAATCGGGCAGCTTTTTCCTGGATGGTAGGGTACAGCTCTTTTCCATCAAAGGTCTGAAATGGATTTTCGAGAGCTGAGTCCAAGAGGTCATAATTCAATACCTTGTCGCTACCTCCGGTCTGTTCGACGAGCTGCTTGTGCATCATGAGTATTTGTTTCTGAGTAAGCCTTTTCACTTTGCAAGTACCTCATATGCTTCTTTGTTTTGTGCCATGAGCTTCTGTGAAATGGCAAGAACATCCTCGTCAGATGCTTCATCGTTCTCGTCAGTCTTTCTTATATCTGTGATGAGAAAGCAGGGAGTATTATTCTTGAGAATAAGGGCTGCGCCTTTTTCCTCTACAAGTTTAGCTACTTTTGAAAAATTACGATTGGCTTCTGTAATGGAAACCATGATACTTGTATCTACTGTCATAGGGAGTACCTCTCTTTCTATGATTAAATTATAAACAAATAGTAGGTATAATTCAACCTACTATTATTCGACAATGCTTTGAATGTGTTCAATACAAAAATTAAGCCGTAACTCTTTGCTGAGAGCTACGGCGTTGTTTTAGGGAGGAGCCACCTGAAGGGGGATTCAAGTGGCGTGTGTTATGAAAAAGTTGTTTTCTTATGAGGGGGTCAAGAGGTTTTGTTCCTCTTGATGTATTTATCTTATAGCTTATACTTAAAACCAGATTAAAAATCATATTAACAATTTGTAAAGAAGGAAACTAGATGAGGTTTAAGAGCATTTTATGCGTATTTGCTACGGTGTTGATGGTTTCAGCCTGTGGCAATACAAATGTTTCAAATGATAATGAGGCTGCAGATTCAGAGTCTGCCCAGTCGGAAGTTAGCGAGGCAAATGAAGAGGGAAGCCTTGATATAGCCGAGGAGGCAGTTTCGATAGAGGTATCCGACGATGAGTTAAGGGAGTTTACAGCTCTTTTCAATACAGCAGAGTACAACGGGTTTCTGACAGAGTCATTTAACTCGCCGGAGGAGATCAACTGGGAAAGCGTTCTGGAGTTTGGCGCCGGGCTATCTGTAGAGGGTATTAACGAAGAAGAGATTAGCGATTATCTGGAAGCAACCGATCAGAAAGAGCTGTATGGAGATCTTTTTGTAATAAGGAAGAAAGACTTTGAGGATTATGTTGCAAAGCACACTGGATTGAGCAGCATTCCAGAAAATGCACTTACCTGGGATTATGTTGAGAAACATGAGTCATACTATAAGGAACACTGGGCAGCCTACCAGTCTACATACACATGTGTTTCCGGGGAAAAGAACGGCGACCATTATGTGCTGAGGTTCAAGGTCAATTCCGAGGACCTTCCGGGATCTAATGCGGGAAAAAACTATGGTAAATGGGCTGACAGAGTTCTGACGCTTACAAAGTCTGGAGAGAATGCAGTGGTAGAATCAAACGCTATCCAGTGGGATGACTATGGCGTTAAAGAACAGTCTTTTGAGGTAGAACTTCCGCAGTTCGATGGGCCTGTACGCTTTATTACATATTCTGCAAACCCTGATGAGTCGGATATTGTCATTGTCAAAGATGGGAAGTATCTGATGGATCTTTATACCTCGGTATATACGGATGATGGCAATGGTTATTTGAACAAGATTCTTGCAATTGGATTCCTGGATCTAAACTGTGATGGCATGAAGGATATTGCCATCGTGGGAGACTCAGATTACGGCAAGCACGTTCTGCTATATGAGGCTGTTTCTACAAAGTACTTATTTGAGTATTTCGCAGATTTGGATGAAAAGAAGATGTCGGAGCTTGGGGCAGAATTCACTATACCAAGTCTTAAGGCTGCGCTTCTTGGAGGGAATCCAGATGGTACTTTTGCAAGTTATAAGGAGTTATATGCTCAGCTTGCAAGAGTCTACCATGTAGCACGAGAGGGTTACAAGTATGATCTTATTTATGCAGATGATGACGATATTCCCGAGCTTGTAATTGATGTTCCTGGATATGGAGCGACTCTTTATGCGTACGATAATGGAAAGGCGCATTGCCTGATGAATGACTGGGCTTATGGGGCAATGGGCAATGCCGGATATTCATACTTCCCTGGAACGGGCGTTTATTACAACGGAAATGCAGACCATGCCGGCGCGATATACTATGAGTCATACATGTCCAAGCGTGAAGAGGGTGAGCTTGCCACAGATTACTGGGTGAAGCACATAAACTTTAATGATCTTGATGGAAATGGCTGGCCTTCAGAAGATGAGCTGGAAGCATCCGGGGAATATGTCGGATCCTCAGAATACTATAACGAAACCAACAAAGAGATGACCAAGGATGAGATAAAAGCAGTAATTGACCAATATAACAGTTACGAGATGAAGGCAATTACTGGTGTTATGGAGTATGAAGAGTTACTTACTGCTCTTGGAAAATGATATCCTTTTGAACTAAACTGCCGGTTCCCACAAAGTCAAGACGTTATTTCTTTTTCCTCAGATGATAAAATAAAAAGGAATTTGTTGGAGGGGGAAGAGAATAATGAATCAGCTTGATAAGGAGATTACCGTAATCAGGGCGGAGGCCCAGTTTGATGGCATGGAGGCAAAAGAAATTGCTATGCCGGATTATGATGACCAGCCTTATGGCGATGATAACGTGTTGGTCAAGTCTTCGAAAAGAAGAGCATTTCTGGCGTCAGCATCGATGTTATAATTGAGAAGCAAGCCCTACAAGGAGGGCTTTGGAGCAGAGGCGGTACCATCCGGTGCCGCCTTTTGCAAAACTAATAAGGAATAAGAAATGGCACTATATGCTCTTGGAGACCTTCATCTTTCCTTCCAGACGGATAAAAAGATGGATATGTTTGGGAAGGTATGGAGAAATCACGAAAGAAAAATAGAGAAGAATTGCAACAAGCTCCTTACTGAAGAGGATACTTTGGTACTGGTTGGAGACCACAGTTGGGGCAGAAATCTGTCAGAGTGCGAAAAGGACATGGAGTTTATAGAGGATCTTCCCGGTAGAAAGATTCTTCTGAGGGGAAACCACGACATGTTCTGGGATGCGAAGAAGACGGAAAAGCTAAATCAGCTATATGATGGAAGGCTGCTGTTTCTACAGAACAATTTTTATACTTACAAAGACTATGCTTTGGTAGGGACAAAGGGCTATTGTTATGAAGGGCTTGATACAAGAGAACATGCGGATATGCTGGTTGAACGAGAAGCGAAGAGACTAAAAGAGTCTTTTGAGGCTGCAAGAAGAGAAGGATATGAGAAATTCATCATGTTTCTTCATTATCCGCCTACATCTCTATGGGAAAAGAGAAGCAGATTCACACTTATGGCTGAGGCATATGGAGCAGAGCAGGTAATATATGCCCACTGCCATGGGAAAGAAAGGTTTAACGATAGCTATAAAGGGATGCATAATGGTGTAAAGTACTCGCTTGTATCAGGAGATTATCTGGATTTTAAACCACAATTGATTCTTGAGTAGAATAGAAGGACACATCGATGATACCGGATTTTTCGTCACTTAAAGAAAAAGAAAGATTCTTCCAGGGCCTTACGGATGAACAGAAGATTGAGGCGCTTAATGATATGATCAGTGCTTCGGAGCATATTGTGTTCCTGGGAGGTGCTGGAGTTTCTACCGAGAGCGGAATCCCGGATTTTAGAAGTAAGGATGGGTTATATCATAGAAAAGATAAGAAATTTAGCGCATATCGTCCGGAGTATCTTCTTAGCTACGACTGTCTCCATAAAAAACCGGCAGTATTCTTTGATTATTTCCGAAAGAATCTTGATTGCAGGACAATAATGCCAAACGATGCGCATTATAAACTGGCTGAGATGGAGTTAAAGGGCAAACTTGATGGCGTGATTACTCAGAATATCGACGGCCTCCATCAGAAGGCTGGCAGTAAAAAAGTAAGTGAGATTCACGGAAGTGCCCTTAGAAGTTATTGTGTAAGTTGCCGGACAGAGTACGGCCCTGACTTCATCTTTGAAAACACCGAAGAAATACCACATTGTCCTAATTGCGGAAAGATGGTCAGGCCTGATGTAACGTTATATGGAGAGCTTCTTCCGCAAAATGATTATGAACAGGCTGTTGCCTGGATTAGATATGCGGATTTGTTGATTATTGGAGGCACATCTCTGGAAGTCGGATCTGCTGCGCAACTTGCGCACATATATCATGGGAAATACCTTGTCATAATCAATAAGGGCAAGACCAAAATGGAAGGAAAGGCGGATCTGGTATTTCATGACAGCATTGGTAAAATCATGAACCAGATAAGAGTTTGAGCGGTTGTAGACAAGCCTTCCTTTTGGTCACTGCCTTGCATTAGCGTGTTAAAGGGACTATTATGGATTCAACGTTGTTAATATTTTTTGTGAGAGGAGATTATGAAAATGGCAAAGGCAAAAAAGACAAACACAAAGGCTACAGCTAACAAGGCCGCTAACGCAGCTACTAAGCTGGTAGAAACAGTTGCAAAGAAAGCAGAAGAAGCAAAGAGCAAAAAGGCTTCTGCTAAAAAAGCTGAGGCTACTACAGATGTTAAGGCTAATGTAGTTCTTCAGTATGCTGACAAGGATCTTTCATATGACGAGCTTGTACAGAATGCAAAGAATGTCCTCAAGTATGACATGAACGGTGATCCTGAAACAGTAAAGAAGATCGATCTCTTTGTAAAGCCTGAAGAGAATAAGGTTTACTTTGTTATGGATGGTGTAGAGGGCAGCTACGACCTTTAATCCGCCAAAACACATTATTTGACAGGGTACAGTAGTTGTACTACGCTTATTTAGTAGGTTTCTTGGCTTTCATGGTCAGGTTTCCATACAAGATTTTCTTTTGAGAGGAGAAAACACAATGAACAAAACAGAATTAGTTGAAGCAATCGCAAAGGACACAGGCCTTTCAAAGGCAGCTTCTGAGAAGGCAGTAAAGGCTTTCGTTGATGTTGTATCAAAGGAGCTTAAGAAGAAGGGCAAGGTTCAGCTTGTTGGATTTGGTACTTTCGAGACATCAAAGAGAGCAGCAAGAACTGGTAAGAACCCTCAGACTGGAGCAGCTATCAAGATTCCTGCAGCAGTTGTTCCTAAGTTCAAAGCTGGTAAGGCTCTGAAGGATGCAGTAAATAAGAAGTGATACATCGGACCGGAACTGTGATTGGTTCCGGTCGTTTTTTTGTTGAAAAACGGTGACGTCAAATAATAGGTAGAAAAAGGTAGATTAGTTAGAAATGACTATCTATCTTTTTTTTGCGTATCTGCTTTGGTACGATTACATCATCACAAGGAACAAATGTGATAACTCCTTTCTTTCAATGTGTGTGTGTGCGTTTACAAAAGGACCATATATATTCCCGATAACTGATCTGCATGGGTGCAAATATGGCTGCAGGTCAACCAACAGATAACGAGGTCGAAGGATGAACATAGAAAAAAGAGATAAACTGAACAGTTTAATCAAAAAGGCGGGGTATAGAAATATGAGACACTTTTCTGAGGAGCTGGGAATTAACGAAGCGAATCTCTACTCCAATCTAAAAGGAAAGTGGGGAATGTCAATCAATAGGATGTTTAAAGTAGCAAATCTACTTAAATGCCCAATCGATACAATAATAGAAATATTCTATCCGGAAGAATATTACAGGAATAGTACATTGTCACAGACAGATTAACTAAAATTCAGAGCAGGAGGATTAAAGAAATGAGCGATAATATTATTAAGGCACCAAGCATATATACGAAGAATGATGTAAGAAAGGATTTTGGAGCAGACGGAAATGACCAAAGGGCTATTTGGCATTATGGAGATTATTACATTTGGTTTCTTCATCTATCTAAGCAAAGGCCTACTGGTGGATGGATATCAACGGCAGATAACGGAAGGATCAATATTTGGTATCAGGATGCTAATAATGCCATGATAATCGAAATGGCATTGAAGGATGTTCCGATCAAGAAGACAGACGGAAAGTTACTTCTTGTCTTTGCTTCAAATGATGAAAAGTCTGAATATGAATTCAAAGGTGTTTTCAAGCCTTATGACACAGACGATGGGGTAATAGATCATGTTTGCAAGCGGGTAAGTAAAGGTTTTGATGTAGATGAAATGATTCCAGTGTGAAGCATAGCCGGATATACCGAATAGAGCAATCTTTAACTTTATTCATGTTTTTGATACGATAATATCGATATTAAGTTAACCGGTTGCTCTTATTCTTCAGAACAATTCTCCTATTAAAGTGGGTTTTGCATAACTGGGAATTGCTTCACCTTTTCTGAGAAAGGAGCAACGATGGGACAGATTATCAAATTTGAAATCGGGTGCAGAGGATGTGCATATTTGGAAAGGACTGGAAAACATACTTACACTTGCAGCACAAGAGTTCATATGGATGACACACCTGTAGTCCCGATAAGAGATGGCAAAAAAACAACTGATTGGGATATCTGTTCAGGAGAGCATTATCTGAAGGCTATTAGAAGAAAACGTTACATGCCTTAATAAATTGGAGGTAATCATGGCGATAAGTAGACAGTTTAAATCTATTTATGAAGAAAACGAAACGGAATATGTTTTTTCTACTAGAGCGTTTAGACAGGCGATGCAACAATATGTCAGCATGCGTAACAAAGAGGATGACGATAAATATACTCAGGAAAAATTTCTATCAGAAGTTGGGGAAAAAATAAACAAAAGCCCCGAGGCAATTAAACAGTGGATACGTGGGAACAATGGTCCTAGCGATATTGGGGTTGTGAAGGATATTGCTGAGATTTTTGATGTTGATTTCAAGCGAATGTTAGTTCCTCGTAAGATTTTAAGTGACAAAGATAAGGAAATTGATTTTAAAGTGACAGCAAATGACGAAAAAAGCGTTGTAATGCAGTTCCACGCAATTCTCTCAGATTTCATTTACGATTACATAGGTGGTGACTTCAGAGATTTGTTTATTGATAGGCGTTATGGCGTATATGCAGAAGATATTGATAAGGATATAGCTGATTTTATCTTTAATCTTTATAAGCAGTTGGAGAAAGTAGCTTTGGCGCTTTCAGTTGACACTTATCAAAAATTGCATCGCTATATTACCGAATGCAAGGTGTTCGCATATAACGGGATGGATGAAGCCACGCCGCATTTGTATGGCTTGGTTATGCAAAATCCCAGGTGGATTGAGGCAAATCCATATCTAAAAACAATAGCGAATTACTCCTATAGTACATCGTTCGAAGATACCCTGTTCTTTTGGAAAAAAGATGAGATAGAGGAATTAGTTGAACCGTTTAAGAAGGAAGCATCTTGTGATTATATAGGCTCAGCTAGTATGGGATTTTGGAGTGACTATCGAGGAGAGCATGTAGGACTGGGGGTTGATGAAGCGGATAAGGCACAGTATATCAGTGGTGATGATGTTTGGGAGTATTTCTTTTATGAACCATACGAAGCTGTCCCGATGGAATTAGCAAAAACTCTTACAATGTTGTTTAGAAAGGACTTTCCTCAGTTTTTTGGTGCTTCAGAATAAGTGGAAGAGTTATTCAAAAGGAGACACGATGGCAAAAAGTAAGAATTTCAGAGTTTATGAAGACAATGGAGAACGATTTAGATTCTCAAGCATAAAGTTCAGGACGGCAATGAAGGCATTACAGGTTGAGCGAAAGACTAATTCTGGGAAAAAACCAGCACTTAATGATCTTTATTTTGAAATTGGCGATAGAGTTGGCATTGGTTCGGAAGCTATAAAGCAATGGTACAATGGCAACAATGGGCCTGGAGATGTGAGCATGATTAAAGAAGCAGCAAAAATGTTAGGCGTTGATATGAAAGATTTAACAGAGGCTCCCGATTATATTGGGGCTACAATAGAAGAAAACTTTGTGCCGTTTGGTTCGGATGAAAAGACACTTGTAAGAGATATGTATAGGTTGTTCGTGAATTATATATATTGGTTTGTGGGTACAGAGTCAGAAAACAATGCACTTCTTTTAATGGAAGATGCTTATGATGAGGAGTGTAAGTATGTGTCAGGAATGTACAAATATCTGGACAGCATAGCGTTAGATATTAGCCATGAGACGTATCTAAAGCTCAGAAAGACTATAACTGAACTGAAATTTATTACGGAACCACATATGGGCTATTGGTTTCCTAAGACATGGATAGAGGTCAATCCTATTTTAGGTACAGATGATTTCGAGGTTTTACAAAAAGATATAGCAAGTAATAGTAGTGTTATCGGCTATTCAGAGTATATAGAGAATCCTGAGCAGGTCATGCATATGTTTTTAGAAGATATGCCAGAACTTGTGAGCAGAGTAGATGAACTGCATGAGGCTGGGATAGACAGTGAGTATGGAACATTGCAGACGCTAGACAGGAATCGCATAAGCATTAATTACAACATTTATGAGTTAATAGTAAAGGAAGCAACGCTATCATTGGCGTTGCTTATGAAGAAAAGATTTGCCAACCTTTTCTAAACAAGGCAAAGTTTATAACCGAATATACTTTATCAAAAAGCATTTACAGCGTTTTTCCCAAATGGCTCATTCCGCTCACTTTGTGGGCGGATTTTTTGTTACAATTAGAAGGTAGTACTCTAGAATTTAAGCTTTTGAGTGATTTAGATAAGGATAAAGATGGAGCAACAGAAATTCTTCTATAATATATGCAGTGACCTGTGGAACTTTTCAAAAACTTTAAACAAGAGTAGTAGTGAAATGACAGATGAGGACTGGTCCAATGCGATCAAGCTGATGGATAAGACGGCTGAGAAATACCGCAGTCTCGGAGAAAAAGAGCATAATCTGGCCTATTCATCTATGATGGGAATACTTAATTATATAGAAAACAAGGGGAAAACAGGAAATGAGCCTAACAGAGATTAGCAAATATATAGCACTTATACTCAGGCACAAACCGGAAACGATAGGAATCACGCTGGATGAGCATGGATGGGCGAATGTCGATGAACTCATCGCAGGCATTTCCAAGGAACACGACTTTAACATGGAAATGCTTGAAGAGATTGTCAGAACTGACAACAAGCAGAGATACTCTTTTAATGAAGATAAGACTCTGATCCGAGCTAACCAGGGACATTCCATACCGGTAGATGTGGAACTTGAGAAAGCGACACCTCCAGACATCTTATATCATGGCAGCGCAGTAAAGTTTGAGGTATCCATAGATAAAGAAGGCCTTATTC
>JAEEGF010181049.1_pt1 | contig 16371 bp, 13 predicted proteins | sample 9134171 | NCBI WGS metagenome assembly JAEEGF01 (sample SAMN16246542, study PRJNA631951) | gut metagenome | biome: gut microbiome; feature: rumen; material: AP-attached | host: Bos | place: Iran: Karaj | collected 2018-10
TTTTGTGTTTTGAAAAAAGCCATCATTAGATTAAGGGGAAACGTTCATGGTACTGTTGGTTGTAGACACGCAAAAAGGATGTTTTAATGAAAAACTGTATTCGTTTGAAACAGTAAGAAAGAATATCAAACATTTAATTACAACAGCGAGAGAGAATAATGTTGAAGTCATATATGTCCAGCATGATGATGGTCTGGGGACGGACCTTGATAAAGAAGCGGATAACTATGAGATATATGAGGAATTTGCACCCAGAAACGGCGAGAGACGTTTTGAAAAGAACGTTAACAGCGCTTTTCATCCAATGACAGGGTTAACAGAGTATCTGCATTTTAAGAATGAAAAGGATATTATTACTGTCGGTGTATCAACAGACTATTGCATGGATGCAACTATTAAGAGTGGATTTGAAAAAGGTTTCAACATACTTGTTCCTGCATACACAAACTCAACCTTTGATAATCCGTATTTCGATAAGGAGACAGCCTACAAATACTATAATGAATTTATGTGGGGAACTCGTTATGCAAAGATAATAACAGTTGATCAGGCAGTCAAACTCTTAACATCTGAAATAACAACAGAGGATGTTGATCAGTGAATAACAGAATACCATATTTATGATTTGGATAAAAAAACCTGCAAACATTGATGTTTACAGGCTTTAAATAAATCGAGCTGCTGACGGGAATCGGACCCGTGACCTCCGCACTACCAATGCGACGCACTACCGACTGTGCTACAGCAGCTTGTGATTAACTCACCGAATTATAATATCAAACCACAAGAAGTGTGTCAACTCTTTTATAGGTGTGACAATGGTGCTATAATGTATATTGTCAGACAATTACTGGCAAGGGATTGCAATAGATAAGGCAAAGTATAGGAGGTATGGTAATGAGCTTTTTTGAGAATCTTGGTGCGACTCTTGGCAATGCAGCAGGCAATGCAATAGAGAAGGGTAAGGAGTTTAAGGACGTTGCACTTGATAAGGGTAAGGAATTTAAGGATGTTGCAACGCTGAAGACACAGATTTCTACAGCACAGAGCAATGTTGCTAAGCTATATAAGGAACTTGGCGAAAAGTTTTATGAGGATAACAAGGATGCGGATACATATCCTGAGTTAAGTGCCATCAAGGATGCATTAGAAAGCATTAAGGAACTTGAAGACAAGTTAATGATCGCACAGGGCATGTCTAAGTGTCCGACTTGCGGAGCTCCTGTTGAAAAAGGCAGCCAGTTCTGCTCAAAGTGTGGTGCATCAATAGAACAGTAAAAGATTAGGAATTAGAAAACGGACTGCAGATCGCAGTCCGTTTTTGCTCTATATATTTATTCTGTAGCTTCCTGTTGGGCAGCGGCGTCAGCTGCAGCCTGAGCTGCTGCGGCTGCTTCAGCAGCGGCCTGCATTTCCCACTGCTGTTGAGCGATTATAGCGTCATGGTTTGGATCAGCAAAGAACAGAGCATCATGTGAACAACGGTTTACGCCATCTTCACTGATCGTTCCCCTTATACCTGTCTGTACAACCTGTCCGTCAGCTGTTATTGTACCTGAACCCTTCGCTACCTTAGGATCTTCCGGAAGCGGAAGCTCAAATACACCTTCAACCTTGAAAGGACAGTTCTCGCAAGCCGGAAGATGATCATATGCACAAATGATACCGGAATAGTGAACATCACATGATGTTGTCGGAACGGTTCCTTCCTCGAAGTATTCTGTCTTAAGACATCCGTCACATAGTCCGGGTATCGGAAGTTTTCCGGATCTGGAACATACAGTTGCTGTTACGATACCGGGAGGTGTGGGATATGGTTTATCCTCCATACCTTCATGTACACGGCTCATAACCTTCTTCCACATTGTCTGTGCCAGGTCATGCTCGGCAGTTGATGACATTTTTCCGTTATTATTGTCATATCCGGCCCATGAAGTTGCTGTATAGTACGGGGAGAAACCTGCAAACCATACATCATTGTTCGCGGTTGTCGTACCTGTCTTACCAGCAACGGTAACATTAGCAAGCTGGCATTTATGACCTGTACCGCTGGATACAACATCTTTCATGGCAGATGTCAAAAGCCATGCAGTTGTCTGCTTTAATACCTGATGCTGAACAGGAAGAGTATTGTCAAGGATGACATTGCCATCGTGATCGACTACTTTTGTATATAGCTTTGGTTTGATGTAAGTTCCCTGATTTGCGATAGCAGCATAAGCGGCATTTAATTCAATATTGTAAACACCTTTTGTGATACCGCCTAGTGCCAGAGCCTGCTGGATATCGGTATATACTTTTCCGTTTATTACTTTTCCTGTTTCAAGAGAAGTGAATCCGAAATCAAGAAGATAATCAAAGCCAAGCTGAGGCGTTATCTGTGTAAGGGTCTTAACTGTTACGATATTAAGACTTTCTCTGATACCTTCTCTTAACGGCTGTATGCCTCTGTATGAATTCTTACCATACCAGTTACTTACTGGTTTTCCGTCATCATAAGTATAAGGAGCATCATTCTGGACAGTAGCAAGAGTAAGTCCGGCACTGTCAAGAGCAGGTGCGTATGTTGAAAGCACCTTGAATGTTGAACCTGGCTGACGAGGAGCTTCTGTAGCTCTGTTGTATGTTCTTGATGCTGTCTTTGATCCTCGTCCTCCGACCATTGCAAGAACATAGCCGTTTGACTGATCAGCTATTGTAAAGGATATCTGAGGCTGAGGCGTAAGTTCGATTTTTTCCGCAAATACTTCATCACCGGATTCCATTACTGAAGCCTTGTATTCTTCAACAGCTGCATATGCATCTTCCTGTGATGAAAAGAGCATATTAAACTTCGGATTACTCTGCTTGAAGTACGATTTGAGCATCTCGGAACTATGATTTACCTTGTCTCCGTTTGATTTCTCTATTGATAGAGCGTACCTGAGATCCCAGAATGTCTTTTCCGGATAATTCTCGGGATCGTTGTATACCTCATCGCATATGCTCTGTATATGAGGATCCTGAGTCGAGAAGATTGAAAGACCGCCTGTATATAACAGAGTGTATGCCTGCTGTTCGCTGTAGCCTGTTGCGAGAAGATCTTCATAAACAGCTTCAGTTACAGCATCATCAAAATATGAGTTTACCGTAGTTTCCTCAACAGTACTGTTATAACTCTTAATACGGTCATAAACATTGTCATTAAGCGCAGCGTCTTTTTCAGCTTCTGTGATATAGCCCTGCTCACACATGTCACGAAGGACCTTGCCCCTACGTTCAGCGTTCTTGTCAGGATGAGATATTGGGTTATATCTGCTAGGGTTCTGCGTAATGGCAGCTATGACTGCGCATTCAGAAAGATTGAGCTGAGAAACATCCTTATTGAAATATCTTAAAGAAGCAGCCTGAACGCCAAGCGTATTCTGACCCAGGTTAATTGTGTTCATATAGTTTTCAAGGATCTTGTTCTTGTCCATGACTTTTTCAAGCTCGATGGCAAGATACTGCTCCTGAATCTTTCTGGTAACCTGATCTCTGAGACCGTTTTCCTCAGTCCATCCCTTAAATACATTGTTCTTTAACAGCTGCTGAGTGATCGTTGATGCACCCTGCATGTTTTTAAACTTGTTCTTTACACCGTCTGCAACAGCACGGATGATACCTTTTATATCTATGCCGTTATGAACATAGAAACGTGAATCCTCGATAGCGATAAAGGCATGCTGAAGATTCTTTGGCATCTGATCGAGCGTAACAGGAATACGGTTTGAATCCGTTGCAACAAGTTTGGCTGTCTGATGACCTTCGCTGTCATATATGAATGTAGAAAATCCTGTAGGAGATACATCTATGTTGGAGATGTCGGGAGAAGAGGCGATTATTCCCTTTAAGACTCCGACACCAGCACATGCGCCCATAATACCTGCCGTGATAAATGCTATGAGTATTATCATGAGCAGATACAGAACGATCTTCTTACCAAGCTTGGTAGAAAATGAGCGTATCTCTTTTTTTCTTTTGATAATTCCCTGTTTTGAGTAATTCATAATAAAGTAACCTCTTATTCCAAATCTGTATTATAGCAAATAATAATAGGAAGATAAAGGAATTTAAGTAAATCTTAACAATTGCCGTGCACGTGTTAAAACTTTTCATTGACATGATTATTAAATAAAAGTATCATAAAAAAGCCGAAGAGTGCACACTCTTTGAGACTAAGTATCATCCGTAAGATACTCTGAAAGGTGGTGGTTTTCATGACGAACAATTCAAGTCCCGATAGCTCGATACCCGGTCGAAGTAGTATGAAAATCACAATTAAAGGAGAATCGCTATGGATGAGATCATGGAATTAACAAAAGTACGCGATCTTTTGGAAAACAAGCAGTATACCACGCTTCGCCAGACCCTGTCTGAGATGAACGAGGCGGATATAGCGGCAGTTTTTGAAGACCTTGAAGACGCGGAGCAGTTAAAGCTGTTTCGAATACTGCCCAAAGATATGGCTGCGGATGTTTTCTCTTATCTTGATGTAGACAATCAGCATTATATAATTTCATCATTGTCAGATAAGGATGCCGCCGGAATCATCGATAACCTGATGGCCGATGATGCTACTGACCTTATTGAAGAGATGCCTGCCAATGTGGTAAAGCGTCTGCTTGCTCTTGCCAGTCCTGAGACAAGAAGAGATATCAATCATCTTCTGAGATATCCTGAGGATTCAGCAGGAAGCATCATGACAGTCGAGTATGTTGACTTAAAGGAGAATCTTACTGTCGAACAGGCTATCAGCAGGATAAGAAAGGTCGGACTTGACAGTGAGACTATAAATATCTGCTACGTACTTGACAGCAGAAGAAAACTGGTCGGAACAGTTGCTTTAAGATATCTGTTGCTCATGGATCCCGATGAGCTGATAGGCGATATCATGCATGAGAATGTAATCGCCATCAATACACTGATGGACCAGGAGGAAGTTGCAAGAACCTTCCAGAAATACGACTTTACGGCAATGCCCGTAGTTGATAATGAATCAAGACTTGTCGGCATCATAACCGTCGATGACGTAGTCGACATCATGGAAAAAGAGGCCACAGAGGATATCGAAAAGATGGCCGCTATCGTGCCTACCGATAAGCCTTATATGCGTACCGGTGTATTTGAGACTTATAAGAAGCGTATACCGTGGCTGCTTCTTTTGATGATAAGTGCAACATTTACAGGAAAGATCATTTCTTCATTTGAAGATGCACTCAGTGTTTACGTGATACTGACTGCGTTCATACCAATGCTTATGGACACGGGCGGTAATGCGGGCGGACAGGCATCTGTTACGATAATCCGTGGACTTTCACTTGATGAGATAGAATTTGGCGATATGATAAGAGTCATAGGAAAGGAGATAAGAGTTGCTGCTTTATGCGGACTGACTCTTGCTCTTTGCAATTTCGCAAAGCTCATGCTATTTGATAAGGTGGGAATGAGTGTAGCTTTAGTTGTATGCTTTACACTCGTTTGTGTAGTACTTATTGCAAAGGTAGTGGGTTGTACCCTGCCTATGTTTGCCAAGAAGCTGGGATTTGACCCCGCTGTTATGGCCTCGCCGTTTATAACGACTATCGTGGATGCGATATCTCTGCTCATCTATTTCCAGATAGCAACAAATCTTCTTGGATTGTAAATTTATGGAAAAGACACTTGTCACCGGGCTGGTTGCCCACGTTGATTCGGGAAAGACAACTCTTGCAGAGGGTATACTTTATACCTGCGGCAAAAAAAGAGAACTTGGCAGAGTGGATCATAAGGATACATTTCTTGATAATACCGACATTGAAAGAGAAAGAGGTATCACAGTCTTTGCCAAGCAGGCCAGAGTGACACATAATGAGGTTAACATAACAATACTTGACACGCCGGGACATGTTGATTTCTCAGCCGAGATGGAGAGAACACTTCAGGTATTAGATGCAGCTGTGCTTCTTGTAAGTGGCGACGATCCCATATCCGGACATACATACACTTTATGGAAGCTGCTTGAAAGCTATTCTATCCCGACAGTCATCTTTGTTAACAAGATAGATCTGCCGGGGTTTGACAGACAATCGTTTTATTCAAAGATTAGAAGCAGGCTTTCTGACAATATCGTTGATTTTAATGCTTTTGGTCAGAATGCCACAGATGAAAAACTATATGATGAGCTCTCCATGTGTGATGAGATCATGATGGAGGAATTTCTTGAGTGCGGGAGCATCTCTGTTGACAACATGCGCAGTGCGTATAATAACAGGAGATTGTTTCCGCTTATCTTTGGTTCGGCTCTTTTGCTCGACGGAGTGGACAGGCTTTTAAACTGTCTTACCAATCTTTATAAATTTAAGGAGTATAAAGGCGAGTTTTCAGCAAGAGTATACAAGATATCAAGAGACTCATCCGGGCGCAGACTGACTCATATCAAACTCACAGGCGGAAAGTTACGAGTAAGAGATAGGATCGGTGATGAAAAGGTCGATCAGATAAGGGTGTATAACGGCGCTCAGTTTGATACTGTTGATGAGATGAGTACGTCTGATGTCTGTGTTCTTACAGGACTAGAAAAAAGTCGTGTCGGAGACAGACTTGGAAATGAGAGCGGATATGTAAGACCGCTTATGCTGCCCATTCTTTCATATCGTGTCATACCTGATGAGAGAGAAGACAAGGCTGTCTGTTATAAGAATCTTGTTTTATTATCAGAGGAGCTTCCCGAACTTAATATCACCTGGCAGGAAGCAAGCGCCGAGATACATATTAGCGTTATGGGTGATGTGCAAAATGAGATATTAAAACGTCTGTACCATGACAGATTTGACAGATATATATCCATAGATGATGCATCTGTAGTATATAAGGAAACCATTTCGCATCCTGTTCATGGAATAGGTCATTACGAGCCGCTTAAGCATTATTCCGAAGTTCATCTTCTGATCTCGCCTCTGCCTCAGGGAAGCGGAATAGAATATGAGAGCTGCGTATCAGCGGACGAGCTTGATACCAACTGGGTAAGATTAATCCTGACTCATCTTAAGGAAAAGAAGCACAAAGGAGTACTTACGGGATCCGAACTTACCGATGTGAGATATACTGTCATCGGAGGCAGAGCACATGCGAAGCATACGGAAGGCGGAGATTTCAGACAATCCACGTACCGTGCTGTCAGACAGGGTCTGATGAATGCCGAGAGCATACTGCTTGAGCCTTATATAGATTTCACGTTAAGAGTGCCTATAGACCAGGTCGGCAGGGCAATGACCGACATAAAAAAATATGAAGGCAGTTTTGAGCCTCCAGAAAACGATAAGGAAGACAGTATTATAAGAGGAAGTGCTCCCGCATCTACGATGTTCAATTATTCGAGAGAGCTGAGCACTTACAGCAGGGGAAGAGGAAGCTTTAGTTTTGAGATAAGCGGATACAGACCATGCCATAATGCAGCCGAGGTGACAGAATCTGTTTCATACGATCCCGAGGCAGATACGGACAATCCGTCATCTTCGGTGTTCTGCTCACACGGGGCAGGATATGTCGTACCCTGGTATGAGGTAGAACAGAATGCACACGTTGACTGCTTGGACAAGATAGCTGCTCTTACCGGCAGTTTAAAAGATGAATATGACGATGTCCTTACTCTTAAGCCTATTGAAAACAGACCTGCATACAGACAGGGCGAGATGAACATATCTCTTGAGGAGATAGAGAAGATATACAAGGATACATATCATAAAAGCAGCGAGGAACTGACGCCGTACAGATACATCGGATATGAGAGCAAAAAGAAATCTGCTCCCAAAAACGAAAAGGAATATGTATACAAGCCCATGCAAAAGAAAGAAAGTTTTCTTTTGGTGGACGGCTACAATATCATATTCGCAAGCGAGAAGCTTTCTTCCATAGCAGATAAGAACCTCGACGGAGCAAGGGATGCTCTGATAGATATCTGCATCAACTATCAGGGAAGTATGGGCATGACGCTTATTCTGGTATTTGATGCATATAAGGTAAAAGGCAATCCGGGATCTGTACAGAAGGTCAATAATATCTATGTGGTCTACACTAAAGAAGCCGAAACTGCGGACCAATACATAGAAAAAACAGTTCATGTAATGGCGAACAGTAAAAATTGTGATATAATGGTGGCTACAAGTGACCGCCTGGAGCAGATGATCATATACGGAGACGGCGCTGTCAGGATACCCGCAAGAGAATTCATGAAACGGGTTGAAGAAGAGAGCGAGAGACTACGAAAAGACGGGCTTGTACACTGAAAGATGCGAGGAACAATAATGAGTGACAGCAGTAAAAATGTAAAAGGACTGAGCGAGGAGATGGCGATAAGTGTTGTCAAGGAATTTGTCGGCAACAACATGTACGTCCTTCTATCAACAGTCAAAGCAAATATGGTAAAGGGTTTCAGCTTCCCTTTTGTCGGAGAGCTTGAAGGGGTAGGCAAAGCACTTTATTTCTTCTCTACATATGAGTATGCAAAGGAATTTGTTGAGGAAAATAATTTCGAGATACTTGACGGCATATATCCTCTGGCAAAACTTGAGCCGGGAGAGAAGATGAACAGCTTTGAGACGATATGTGCGATAGCTGCTCATCTGGGGATAATGTATATCGATTTCAATCCGGGACATCCCAATATCGCACTCGGGACAACAATACCGTGGCTTCAGAAGATCTTTGATTTTGATCTCTCAAAGATCACGCTCATTGTGAGCAACAAGGTAAAAGAGGAGATGGAAAAGAGTGAGGACAGCAAGATCCCGATCGATTTCAATCCCATGCCTATATTCAATTTCAAGGATCCTTATTTTATAGACAATGAGAGAAAAGAGGAACTTGATGTTATTCCGCTCAAGGAATACGAGGATGTAAAACTCTATTTTGATGCAATAAAGAATCTTTCTATTTCAGAGCTCTGTTATCTCTCAGAGATGATAAAGAAGACATATCTGCCGAGAGCGAGTGCCGAAGGCAATAAGGAACGCATGGACATGCTCATGGCCATGTATTCTGTACTGGACGGTATCGTAATCCAGAAGCTCAACATGGTAAAGACATATACTCTTCTTGATAATGATGAGATGTTCATAAATCATAACCAGGCTGCATATCTGATCTATACAGACAGATTCCAGTACATGGGAGAATACAGATACAAGGAGATCTCTCTTGACGGATTCTTACGTCAGATGGAGGTCAATGATGTGAGCTATGCGATAATTACGAGCGGTCCCGGACATATGCATCTGACAAGCGCAGCTGCTATCAAACAGACACTCGACAAACTGACAAGAAGATAATTATGTAAACCAATACAAAAGGAGAATATTATGGAATTAAGAGATCTTGCAACCGAGCTTTCTTCAAACGCATATCCCGGCAGGGGAATAGTGATCGGAAAGTCTTCGGATGGAAAATATGCGGTGAGCGCATATTTCATCATGGGCAGAAGTGTTAACAGCAGAAACCGTGTGTTTGTAGAGGATGGAGAGGGAATACGCACACAGGCGTTTGACCCGAGCAAACTCAGTGATCCTTCGCTCATCATATATGCACCGGTACGTGTTCTTGGCAACAAGACAATCGTTACAAACGGTGATCAGACAGATACAATTTATGATGGCATGGACAAGCAGCTTACATTCGAACAGTCTTTAAGAAGCAGAGAATTTGAGCCTGACGGACCCAACTATACACCTCGTATATCAGGCATCATGCACATCGAGAATAATACATTCAACTATGCGATGAGCATCTTAAAGAGTAATAACGGCAATCCCGATGCATGCAACAGATATACCTTTGCATACAGCAATCCCATTCAGGGAGAGGGACACTTCATCCATACTTACATGGGTGACGGCAATCCCCTTCCAAGCTTTGAAGGAGAGCCTGAGTGGATTGATATCGAAGGTGATATCGATGAGTTCACCGCTATGCTCTGGGACAGCCTGAACGAAGAGAACAAGGTAAGCCTTTTTGTAAGATATATTGATATTGCATCAGGCAGCTACGAAACAAGAATCGTTAACAAGAACAAATAGAGTTTTTTGAAAGGAATGATTATGAAAGAATTGGAATTGTAGTATGGATGTAACCCCAACCAGAAGCCTTCCAGAATATATATGGAAGACGGCAGCGAACTCCCTATAGAGGTTCTGAACGGCAGACCGGGATACATCAACTTTCTTGATGCCTTCAACGGATGGCAGCTGGTTAAGGAACTTAAGGAGGCTACGGGATATCCGGCAGCAACTTCTTTCAAGCATGTATCTCCGGCAGGTGCGGCAGTAGGACTTCCCATGTCTGATGTGCTTAAGAAGATATACTGGGTAGACGATCTTGGAGAACTCACTCCTCTTGCCAATGCCTATGCAAGAGCCAGAGGCGCTGACAGGATGAGCAGCTTCGGTGATTTTATAGCTCTTTCCGATGAGTGTGATGAATGCACAGCCAATCTGATCAAGAGAGAGGTATCCGACGGTGTAATCGCTCCCGGATATACTGACAAGGCTCTTGAGATTCTTAAGTCAAAAAAGAAGGGCAATTATAACGTCATAAAGATTGATCCTTCTTACAAGCCTGCGCAGATCGAGCGTAAGCAGGTATACGGAATCACATTTGAACAGGGAAGAAATGAGCTCAGTTTTGATGATTCCCTTCTTTCCAACATAGTTACAAAGAATAAAGATCTTCCGAAGAATATCAAGGATGACATGAAGATTGCCCTTATTACTTTGAAATACACCCAGTCCAATTCCGTATGCTATGTAAAGGACGGACAGGCTATCGGTATAGGAGCGGGACAGCAGTCGAGAATTCATTGTACAAGACTTGCCGGAAGCAAGGCTGATAACTGGATGTTAAGACAGTGCCCCAAGGTACTTGATCTTCAGTTTGTTGACACTCTGGGCCGTGCGGACAGAGACAATGCCATAGATATCTACATAGGTGAGGAATATATGGACGTCCTTGCAGAGGGAACATGGCAGAATATCTTCAAAGTAAAGCCGGAAGTCTTTACAAAGGAAGAGAAGGCTGCATGGATTGCAAAATTCGATGATGTTGTTCTCGGATCCGATGCATTCTTCCCCTTTGGCGACAATGTTGAGAGAGCAAGAAAAAGCGGCGTAAAATACATTGTTCAGCCCGGCGGATCCATAAGAGACGATCTTGTCATTGAATGTGCGGACAAATATGGCATGGTTATGGTGAATAATGGCGTCAGACTATTCCATCATTAATAAAAAAGGCGTATAATATAGGTTAATCAGTTTTCCCATATGGGATTGTACTGAGTGGGGTTGTGTAGTATTGGGAGAAACCATATGGATAAAGATTCGTTACAGTACGACCAGCTTACGGGCCTGCTGGGGAGAGATTCTTTCCATCATTGTACGCGTCGTCAATTCAAAAAATATCCCGATGAGACCTTTGCACTCATGCTTGTGGACATCAACAGACTGACCATGATTAATGAGCTCTTTGGTCTCAATGAAGGGGATAAACTCTTAAAATATCTTGGTGATACTCTTCAAAGAGTATTTCTTGGTGTGCAGGGGAGCAACTGCGCAAGGCTTCAGGCAGATCTTTTTGCCGTGTCATTTGTTTACCACAAAGAAGATGTTGAAAAATACATATCCTTGATCGAGAGTGAGATCAAAAAATACAGTCTTTCTCTTAACATAGATATTCTGCTTTCCTTTGGTATATACATAGTAGAGGATAAGGAAATGGAAGGCCCTCTTATGAGAGACAGGGCTTCTCTTGCCCTTAAATCGATCAAGGGGAATTACATCCGCCACTATGCATTTTATGATGCCGACATGCGTGAACGTGTGCTTAAGGAACAGAGGATTACCCAGACCATGAGCAGGGCTTTGGAAAAAAAAGAATTTCTGGTATATTTCCAGCCAAAGCATAGTCTGGAAGATGGGACGATCATCGGAGCAGAAGCACTTGTAAGATGGATCTCTCCGGAGAAGGGAACGATCTCTCCCGGAGAATTTATACCCATTTTTGAAGAGAACGGCTTTATCATGAAACTTGATATGTATGTGTGGGAAGAGGCTTGCAGATTCCTTAGAGAGCAAATGGATAAAGGCAATGACATAGTGCCGATCAGTGTTAATATCTCAAGGATTGACCTTTATAATCCCGAGTTGTGTTCATTTATAAAAGGTCTTGTGGAAAAATATGACATTCCAAGATCAAAACTTGAACTGGAATTCACGGAGAGTGCCTTCATGGATAATCCGCAGCTCCTTATTCAGACAATGTCAACTCTGAGGGATTACGGATTCACTGTAGAGATAGATGACTTCGGCAGCGGCTATTCGTCTCTTAATATGTTAAAAGATGCGCCGGTCGATGTGCTTAAGATAGATCTTCATTTTCTTTCTAAAGGCGATAATGGAGAGAGAGCGGACAGCATAATGTCCGCCATAGTCAGAATGGCCAAGATGCTTGGCATGTTATCCATAGTTGAGGGTGTTGAGACTCAGGCGCAGATTGACTTTTTAAAGACTATAGGCTGTACCATGGCGCAGGGATATTATTTTGCAAAGCCCATGCCCTGGGATGAATTCGTTGAATATATCATAAGCTGCAATGCAGGGATCGAACCCAGAGATCCCAGACTCAGTGATTCCTTTAAGTCGATAGATCCAGAGATATTCTGGAATGAGACAGTCGGAGGTCCGACAGGAATCGGTGTTATGTGTGATGCCTGTATGCTTATTGAAGACTATGGTGACCGCAGAGAAGTTCTTAAGGTGAATGAAACATATTTTGAGACATTCGGCTTCCCCAATATGGACTGCAGTGAACTGGAAGAACATATACACAGAACAGGTAATCAGGAGGAACTTGGGAAATTCCTCAGGGACATATTTGAAACAGCCGCAGATGGCAGATCAAACGGAACAGGTGTATTTACATTTGTTAAGAACGGTGAGCCGCGTGATATGTATGCGAGAGGCCGTCTTATTTCTGTAAGACACGGCAGGAACATATATTTTGTTGTAATGCAGGATCTGACAAATAAGTTGAATATATGACAGTAAACTGATTTATGCTATAATTGACCTCGGGTTTCGGCCCGAGGTCATTTTATGATATAAGGAGACAAAGACAATGGCAAAAGATGCGACACTTGTAATAATGGCTGCCGGTATGGGAAGCAGATACGGTGGATTAAAACAGATAGATCCTGTAGATGAAGCAGGCAATATAATTATGGATTTCAGTATCTACGATGCGAGACGTGCAGGCTTCAAGAATGTGGTATTTATTATCAAACACCAGATTGAGGCTGATTTTAAGGCATCCGTAGGTGATAGAATCAGCAAATACATGAATGTTAAATACGTATTCCAGGAGTTGGATAAGCTTCCTGCAGGTTACAGCATTCCTGAAGGAAGAGTTAAGCCTTTTGGAACAGGACATGCCATTCTGTGTGCAAAAGATGTAATAGACGGTCCTTTTGCGGTTATCAATGCAGACGATTATTATGGAAGCTGCGCTTTTGAGACTATATATAAGCAACTGACTACTGTTGAAGACGATGAAAAATACAGATATGCCATGGTAGGCTACAAGCTTCACAACACTCTTACAGAGAATGGTCATGTGGCAAGAGGTGTCTGTGTTGTTGATGAGAATGGTATGCTTAAGACCATCAATGAGAGAACCAGAATCGAGAAGCACGGAGAAGATGCAGAGTATACCGAAGACGACGGTAATACATGGGTAAAACTGCCGAAGGACAGTCTTGTTTCCATGAACATGTGGGGCTTCAATGCAAGTATGCTGGATGAGCTTGAGAAGAGATTCACATCTTTCCTTGATAAAGATCTGCCGGCCAATCCTCTTAAGGCAGAATACTTCCTCCCCTTTGTTGTGGATGAACTGCTTCAGGAAGACAAGGCTACGGTCAGAGTGCTTCCTACAGACGATGTATGGCATGGAGTAACATATAAGGAAGACAAGCCTCAGGTTGTAGCGGCAATCAAGGCTCTTAAGGACAAAGGACTCTATCCTGAAAAACTCTGGGAATAAGACGGAGATTACCCATATGGAACAGAATCTTATAAAATGTCCCAATTGCGGTGCGGATATTAATCCCATGACGGACAAATGCCCATTCTGCGGTTTTATTAATCCCGAGGGTGCCGAACAGAAGTATATGGACAATCTTGAGGATGTCAGGAAGCAGTTGGACGTGGTGGATGAAGAAGCTGCCGATGAATATAAAAAGGGAATAGGACAAAGTGTAAAAGTCGCAAGGAACACTGTAATTGTAATAGTCTGCCTTGCAGCCCTTATCGGAGCGATAGTTTTAATACATCATATGTACAGAGCTTTTCTTTATGAAAAGGTATATAAGATAGGTGAAGTAAAGGATACTCCCGAAGAACTTGCATGGCAGAGATCTTTTTTCGAAGAACTGGACGGTCTCTATGCAGAGGGAAAATATGATGAGATGTATCAAAAATACAAGGAAGAGAGCAAAGGACACAATGTGTGGTCCTATGAAAGAGCTCCTTTCTTGGAGATGTATTCGGATTATATGTCCCTGAAGGATACTTACTTGCCCTTGCTTAATGAGGGCCGGCTTGAGAAGTATACGGCCCAGAGCATGACGGCGCTGGCTCTCAGATATTATTATGAGATATATAAGGATGAGTCTTATTATGCCCATGTTCTCAACGAAGATGATCTGGCATATTTAGACAGTATAAGAGAGGACTTTATTCTTGACATCGTGTATAACAGAATGGGATACAGCGATGAAGAGCTTGAAGAGGCCAAGAAAGACATCGTAGGAAACATGTCATTTAATTGGGATAAGGCCTATGATCTGAGTGATAAGAATTATAAGAGGTACAACTAGTGAAGTGTAATTATTGCGGATATAATCTTGAAATTGAAGATGTATACTGCCCACATTGCGGAAAAAAGAACGAACATGTTGAGAAGCATGCCGCCGATATGGCGAAATACGACAGCGAATTCAAGAAGACCAAGGCAGAAGTTCTCTCCAACAGCAAGCGTTTTAACGGCATAACATCCAGAATAGCAATTCTCTGCGGTATGGTGGCCCTTGTTGCCATTATGGGCCTTATGGTGGCCAATAAGTGGGAGATCAGAGATTGGGCGAATGACAGAAAGATCTCCAAAAATGCCGCGACCTATCGTCAGCAAATAGATAAATACGAGGCAGACAGAGATTATATGAGGCTTGCCAAGTATATGCAATACCACAGAATCGGCTATCACAAGGATTTTGACGAATACTACGATCTTTATGAGGCTTCCGAAAAGTACGTAAGTATCTACGAAAATGTTATGCGACTCAATAACATTGAGAATGAGAAGTACTATTCCGTCAGCGACATCTGCCATTCTCTGGGAGGATATATTATATATCTGGACGAGATAGTGAGAGTGGACAGATATGATAAGGAAAACATGCATTCCGAGAAACACCAGGCATATATGGAAGATCTCAAGAAGGATGTACAGGACCTGGTTCAGGTGTATTTTGAACTCAGTGATGAGGAAGCGGCAGGAATCTGGACCATGAAAGAAGCGAGGCTCAGTGTCCTCTTAGAGGACAGATGCGAGGAGCTTGGCATTGAGGGTGACGGATATGAAGGATACTAAGAATACGGAACTGCCCGGAAAGTTTGCACTTGTAACTGGAATAATCATGGTGGCCCTTACAATAGCTTTTGTAGTTCTGCTTACAACCCTTGTAGCCTATATGACGAGGACGGCGGAAAGATATCATGATGAACCCAGAACATTTTATTATTATGTTCAGGGTGGTCGATATGTGGACATGATCGATTCCAGAATAAGAAATGAAGTTGCCGGTTATACGGAAGCCTCAGACAGCGAATACAAGGAGTATTATGCTCTTGCGGATTATTATTATGCCGAATCTCTCTATAAGGTATACAGCGCGCGGAAGGACCCCAGAGCGGCAGATGCTATGAAGGATATGGAAGAATCCGCAGCAAAGCTTGACAGTCTTAAGTTTGCCACCGCGGATGTGGACAGTCTTTTTAAATAAAAAAAACACCCCGGAAAGCCCATAAAACGGGCTTTTCAGGGATTAAAAACAAAAAAAATGATAATTTATTAAAAAAAGTGTTTCCATTGTCAGACTTTTGGTGTTATAATGGTCGTCAGCGGGGTGTGGCTCAGTTTGGTTAGAGCGCCGTCTTAGGGAGGCGGAGGTCGCAAGTTCGAATCTTGTCACTCCGAGTAAGAAAGTGCCTTTTAAAGGCACTTTTTTCTTGCCTAAAAATCAGATCCCCCATAGCCTTATTCAAGGCG
>JAEEGF011220662.1_pt1 | contig 16371 bp, 14 predicted proteins | sample 9134171 | NCBI WGS metagenome assembly JAEEGF01 (sample SAMN16246542, study PRJNA631951) | gut metagenome | biome: gut microbiome; feature: rumen; material: AP-attached | host: Bos | place: Iran: Karaj | collected 2018-10
CTCCAACAGTCGTCTCTTGAACTCATCTGAGTATATCTTTTTGTTAACTCTCCTTGGCATGTGTGTCTACTTTCTGTTTTCGAAAAGTGTCAATCTATCACAGGACGGGACACATGGTCAATTGTCAAAGATCGGTTTTTAATGTTACCTGAAACCATTCAGTCCGTTCACAGAAACTCAAGCAATCTGCGTGTTTTCCAAAGACAAGCGTAAAATACCTGTAGCTAAAGTCACTAATGCCGTAACATCCGCTTGATTGTATTCGAGCAACTCGGACAAAATCTTCGCAGAATGCGTCTCTGAATATTCGTTCCAAAGTCGTATAGCGTCTTTTCCGTCCCTACACCCTTCTTCCTTGCGCACAAAACCAAACTTCTTTCCCACCACCTTCAAACCACCGCGATATCCATAATGGGCGGCCTCGTTCATGAGGTCGATCTGCGCCGGAACTGAAGTCAATCCAAAAGCCTTGCATACGATTGGCGTGTCGAATCTCTTCCCATTGAAGCTTACTAGTATCTTGGCCGCAGCCCACTCAGCCAGAAAATCCGCCAGATTATGTCCTCGCCAAAACGAACAGCTTCGCCCATTCCGCAACGTGGAAATACAGGTGATGTTCGATGCAACCATCGTGCCATCCGTCTCTATGTCATAGAAGAGTACATTATCCCAATGTTCCTGCAACGCCCGTACACGATGCCCTACCGGCAGATGGTTGACTTCCCAATCAACCAGTCCATGCACACGAGCCATCTTCCATTCTTCATACGACGCCCGGATACGTTGAGCATGACTGATGGAGAAATACCGTTCTGCCTCTGATGCCAACTGTGCACACGTCATCACGCCTGCACGACGGAGTCGTATCTCCACTTCAGGCGAAACTCCCTGCAACATGCAAAGCGACTGGTCAAGTATTGTCACCACGCACCTCATTTCCTGACAACTCGTCCGGATTCTCACGAATCAATTCCAGCCCACATTTTCTCACAATCGTCCGATCGGTCTCACCATACGATAGGATGGTAAACCCCTGTGAATTCTTCTCGTCAAATATCACTAGCATCGCAAGCCCAGGAGCATTCCTTCGTATGTAATCAAGTGTCTTCTCGCGTGTTCTGGCATTGATACTTCCCACAAACACATTCGGCTTGGGCTCGATGAACCAGCGCCGCAACAAACCCCTTGCCGCAGGAGGGATGTCGTTTGTAATAATCGTCGTCATTTGGAAGAAATCAATTTTTCAATGTCAAGGGGCATTCGCGCAAGAACCTTCTCGCGTTCGATGTAAAACTTCAGTCGCGTAATAACCTCTTCCTCGTCTGCATCAGGATTCATGCTCAACGTTTCAAATGCCGCCGGAAGTGTCGTAATCGGTTTGTAGATATCGGCTATGTCATATACGAAAGGGAGCATTCCGGCCGTGTGGATAAAACCTAACTGTGGCAAATACCCCATAGAGGTCACTACTGCCATCGTCAGTGCGTATAATGCTGCATTCGCGGCCGAGACCGCACGGTTGATGCCGTCGGCAAGGTCCCAGTTGCTTTGGTCGTAGTTACGCCCTTTCCATGAAACTCCATACTTAAGTCCCATTTCTTGATATAGATGCTTTACGCGCCGACCCTCGAAACCACGTAATTCTTTCACCGAATACTTTGACACATCCACGTCGGAGAAACGCATCGAGAACATCTTACGCGCCACGGCGTCGCGTGTACGAGAGGCGCTTGCAAGCTCGGCCTGCAGCCGTGCCCTCTCGTTGTCGTGAGACGTCGCCGCGCCTGTCGCGAAGAAATGCATGCCATCCGCGCCGATCCAGCAGACGGGCGTGTCGCAGACGGCGCAGGCCTTCATCGCGGCGTGCGTGACTGTCGTTCCGGGACCGAGCATCAACGCCGAGAGCGATGCGACGGGTATCCGCATGACCATCCGGTCAGCGCCGATCCACTTCACGGACGAATCGTCGACCTCGATCCGTCCGTGTTCAAGATAGAGCGGCGTCCAACGTTCGCGGACGGGTGGAATCGTCTCCAATGGAGGTTTCTCGAATATCGGCAACGTTCACTCCTTCGCAATCGGCTCACGAATCTCACGGCGTATGCGCCGCGCGTGGAATTCGCGTCTCTTGAACGAAACAGGAACGTCGAGCAACGTTTCCTCTGCCTCGTCGGCAGCCGCCTCGACAAGGTCAAACTTAACTGCCTCATCTTCACGTTTGCCCGCAATCTTGCCTCCGCCGCGCTCAAGCGAGGCACGAAGGCGGGTGTCCAACGCTTTTCGTGCTGCCTCGTCCGAATCGAACACGCCGACAAGAATTGGTTCTGTCGGGATACAGCTCTTACGCCCAAACCACACACCCCAGACGGGATTGGCTAGCCCCTCCGCCATCTCTGCAACAATCGCGTTGTCGCCCGAGATAACTACGCCAAAAACGGAGTCCATCAGGTAGTCACGATGGGTGAGATCGGTACCACGTGGCTTTCCATCTGCGGTTACTGGAATCATTCTCTTCTGCCAAGGATCGACTTTGTCGTATCGTGCGCCAACCGTATGGTAGTCGGTCATACGGTCTCCACGGCGGAATGCGAGAATGGACAAAGAGAGTTTCGCGGCGCGCGCGAGCCATTCACGGTCACGTGCTTCATCGTTCTTGTCAATGCCACATGCTGCGGCAATGAGCCCGAGCAATCCGCTTCGCGTGGGCGCGTCGATCGTTCCACGGTCGCCGAACTTGCTTGACGCCCCCCAGCTTTGCAGCGGTGCCCTCAGATAGAGTGCGAGATGCCTCATCGCGTCACTCGCAATTAGATGTCCACAAGAAGTTTCTCGAGAACGCCCGCAAGAGATTCCGTCCCTTCCTTGCCCTTCTCGATTTCACACTCGATGCCTCCGCCAATGCCGAAGGCGACCTTGAGGTCCGCCCACTCCTTTTTGAGCGCGGCGATGGACGGCTCGATGAATCCGCTGCCACGCTTCGCCTCAATAGGCTTCTCGAATGCGTTGGCAAGCGAGAGCGGCTGGCCGGAACGCTTCACAGCAAGGACATAGGACGGCAGTCCCTGCCCGAACATGGAGTTCTTGCGGGCGGAAGGATTCGCGAGAATCGCGGCACGGATAAAGTTCTCTAGCACGGACTTCATCTGCGTCTGATCGAAAAGATTGCTTTTCGCAAGCAAATCAAGATTCACGCCGATGTAGCGGTAGTAGCAGGCGGAGGAGTATTCGATTTGGCCAATCTGCCCCGCGCCGGCATCGTCGGCATTCTTCTTCTCATCGTCAACAGCACTGAAAAAATCAAGCTCGCTGCGGACGGCATGCGTTGAAAGTGCGTGGCTGAAAAGCGCCGCGCCTTCGACTGTCTGCGAAGCGTCATCTGCGACCATGCGTCCGAACAGCGCAATGTCCGCAGCATCGGAAACCTTTTCACCGAACGCCTTGAGAAGGTCTTTCGAGATTTTCTCGGTCTCCTTCTTAGCTTTTTTGATCTTCTTGTCATCTCCGGACAAGAGTGCTTCTACAATCTCACCAGACAACTTCTTGTCTCCTTCGGTCACAAGCGGGCGCACAACGTTCTTCAGGGATTCGGGCGAGAAAAAGAAGAGTGTCTTGACCATGTCGGCGCGCTTTTCGTCCTTGTTCATCGCCTCAAGCACGATTTCCTTAACGGCGGCGGCGAGTTGGTCGTCTGCGCCAAATTCTTTTGCGGCCTTGTCAATCGCCGGGCCAAGAATCTTACTGCGACTTGCACCGAACAGTTCGGGCTTGGCCTCATGCGCGAATTCACGTACGGCGCGTTTCCAGCACTGGCTGGAGACGCGGGCGCGCTCGACACCACCAAAGCGTGCAGACTTCGGTGCACCGAGGTCATCACGATTGAGGCAGGTAACAGGGAACGACTGGAGGATGTGCAGTTCTATGAGGTTCATTTTCATTTCCTTTCGGTTTTTCGTTTAGAGTTGAATGGGTTGAAGAAGAAGAAGCCCAAAACCAAAGCCCTTGGCTGGACCGATTCCGGCATCAAACGCAACGCGGAACCGCGACTCGTCGCGGACAACGAGCACGCCGGAAGCATCAACGGAATAAACGGTCCCCGGACGCGCACCCCCGCCTTTGCGAAACATGGTTTTGCGCGGTGCGGTTGTTTCAAGACCTGACACCTCGCAACCGGCGTCGGTAAACTTGCGGGTGAACCACTCACGAATTTTCGCCTCGTCGAAAATCGCAAGCCGCTTATGGTCGGTTGCTCGACGGAACGTCGGATTGGCGCGTAACTGAAAACGATACGCACCATGGCCAAGGAATGTACCTGAGACTTCGGTCGTCTTCCATTCTGCATCACGACATTGAGACGGTCTGCGTTCGGAGAGGAGAAGGATGCGAAGAACGCCGTCCTTCACGTCAGATCGGAATAGAAAATCGCGCCTAGCATCAGGATCATCAGGCAATACGTCCCAAATCCACTGATGAAGCTTGTAGGGATCACCTAGTCTCTGTTTGAGAGCCCACGCCCATGACACTTCCGTTTGATTAAGAAAGGTCTTCATGCGTCAATTCCTTCTTGCGTTGATGCAACATCAACACGAGGTTCAATGATCTTGAAATACTGCTTGGCCCACTGAAGCCGGATTGCCTCTCGTTTATCCTGGTCGCTCCAATTCCACAGATCCCAAAAGAGCACTTTCAGATTCATTGGAACGTTTTTCACGACAGCAGTGCGGCCAACACCAATGACCATCTCGCAGAGAGAACACGTGTCGTCGCAGGAAAGCACACGACGAAATTTAGGCTCGAATGTTTTGAGGGACTTTGTTTCATCGTTCTCGCCGCCGCCCTTCGCGAGTGCTCGCATCGTCGTTCCGATATTGTTCCACGGTTCGGACGACGAAAACCCACACGGAATCAGCAACGCGGCGAGTCCGCCGATCGCACACCAGACGACACGGTGATCAGCATTCTCGGCGAAATCTGCAGAATACGGAATCAAATGTTCCCATGCTTGGTCCTGTGTTGTTTCGCTCAAGCCGCGGCGTAACTCAGCAAGGGTTCCCCTGTCATCCCTTTGGACAAGTTCAGTAACCCATTGCAGGAATCGGTCAATAGGATATTCTTTTGTTTCGCTCATTTGCTCTCCTTTACAATCATTAATTGGATGAAGAAGTGTCGTCTCCAGGATTCTGAGTCAGTTCGCGCACTGCCCGATCAAAGTCGCTTTCATACTGGAGCATTTCGCGACGGCGGTATTCGCGAAATTCGGCAACCGCTTTGCGGCACGCCTCTTCGTGGGAGACGGAACCTTTATCATGCAACAGTTCCCTTCCGGATAGCGTCAACATTGCATCGAGTTTCCCGACCCATTCCTGCATGTGCATCGGCCGCTGTTCCAACGCCTGTAGTTCGGCAAAGTCGAGAAACTGCGATACGAGAAGCCTCAGATACTCAAGCTCCCTGTCATTCAGGTAGTTTTTCGCAATCTTCACGTCGTCTTCTGTGATGTACGCGCCTTCGAAATTCGTCATCCCTACCATTGGCTTGTTTGAGTCCACTCGTTCGTGTATCAGTTCTGCCGCCGTATGCTTGTGGGCTGCATAATGGAGTTTATTCTGCACGGTCGCAAAGAATGTGCGCGTAATGTCATTCGTGCGGTCATAGTCGATGCTCGTAGCAAATATGTCCGTAACCTTCTGATAGAAGTTCCGTTCGCTCATCCGTATGTCGCGGATACGCTGAAGGAGTTCGCGGAAATAACGGCTACGATTTCCCTTTAGTCGGTCATCATCCAAAGTAAATCCCTTGACCGTGAATTCGTGCAAATGCCGAATGGCCCACTGGCGGAAGCGAACGGCAACCTCGCTCCGAATCCGCATTCCGATGGCAAGAATCATGTCGAGATTGTAGTGCGAAATCTGGCGTTTTACCGACCGAGTGCCTTCGGTTCGAACTAACAAATATTTTTTGTGAGTTGCCTCGCGCGCCAGCTCGCCGTCACCATAAATCTGTTGAATATGGTGGTTCACGTCTTGCTGGCTTGCTTGAAACAACACCTGCAACTGTTCCGTTGTCAGCCAGACATCCTCGCCCTCGAAACGGACGGTGACGTTTGAAATACCGTTGTCATCCTGATAGATCAGAAACGATTGACCGTTATCGTTCTTTTCGTCAGACATTGTCGCCTCCTTCATCTTGTTCGGAATCGGTGCCTTCGGCCACCTTATCGTTCTTCCCGTCTGGAACCCAGAGTTTAGCAAATCCTTGCGCGTATGCTTCCATCTGCCGTGCCGTTACTGCCGGGCACGCGTGCCGATAAGCTTCCTCGGCGGCCTTACGCGTAGCCTTCTTCCAGTCGTCTTTGTAAGTTGGAGATTCCACGCCAAGGACGATACTCTGGTTGCCCGCCTTTGCAAGAATGTCCCAATAGGCGCGTTCTGCGGGAACGGAAAAACGAGAAGCGTCGTCAATGAAAACCGCCTTAGCGTATTCCGCCACCGCGAAATACAGGCCACTCCGCTGACGGTCCGCCCATATGATCGCCTTTTCGTAACGTAGCATGGCGAGTTTTTCCAGAAGGCCGACAGAAAGTCGCGCCTTCCATTCCACCGTATCGATCTCCTTCGCCTTCTCCGAATACAATCCACCCGTCCAAAGCGTGAACTCCCTGTCGGGCATAGATTCGAGATGGCGGAGCGCCAGTGCCGATTTCCGGCCTCCACATTCACTAACCGAGAGAATACTGGCCAGTTCGCGCCATGGCATCTTGGACGGATTGGACGTGACATAGGTTTCTAGGAATTCGTCCTTTTTCGTTCCTTTCTGCAGCTTGACGCTGGCCATCGGTTCTCGCCACGCCGGAATCTGCGGATAAGGAAGGGCTTCGCCTAGAATACACATCGGAGACCTGCGCGTCAGTTTGATCGCACGCGAAAGCGGAACCAGATGCCCGAGGTAGGTGTTTTCGTTTCCGAAAACTGTCTTCCGTGTTAGCTCGTCGAACTCCCAGAATGGATAACCCCAGTCGGTCTTCAACGAGTTGTGAACCCACGAATCCGTAACAAAATTTAGCCAAACGCTGTCGAGCAATGAACAGCCTTGCAGAATAGAGAACAGCATGGACCGCTCCCGGCAAGGCGCACCTTGGATGCTCTTTTCTGTTGGCATCCCGTCCCAGACGCATTGGCCGGACAACCCGCCCGAAGAGAAGTTTTGGTAAACGAGGAATCCGAGGGCAAGTTTCGCGTCGGAAAGGGTTCGGCCGCCAACCGCATCGTGGTCGTATAGCGTCGAGTTGTTCCCCGATGCAAGTTGGAAGACCAGCTTGTCGCACGGAGTCGTTCCATCAGCCTTGGCGAGCGCGATGCAGTCCGGTTGCAGGAAGGCGTGAGGCCCATAGAGGAAGAAGCGGTCGTGCCATTTCTTTAAGTATTCAGACGATACAGTACCGACAGCGTCCTTTGCGGTGCGCCAGGCACGTTCGTCCTTCAACCGCTCTGGACCGAGGGCGGCCTGAGCTATGCAGAGCAAGAGACGAAAAACCGCCACGCGTTCATATGGGTTGAGCGCGAGATCGGCAATCTGCCCTTCCGCATCTGCAAAGACTTCTCCAAGTGAGACGCTCCTGTTCGTCCCGTCCTGCATCAGCACGGGAATCCATGGCTCGTCAATAAGATTGTACATGTTTTCTTCGTTCATGGATCACCAATCTTTTCCGTTGTCAAAAAGGAACTCCCCTTCTGGTACTGATAGGGTATCAGAAGCCTGCGGGATGGTCAAAGCTTCGATGCCCCTGTGAGAAGACACTTCGGGAACAGCTAGTTCCGACGAATCATCTTGGCTTGCATCCTGATTGCGATATGCCCCGTAAGCGGGATGATAAATGTAGCCGGAGGATTCGCCGACCATGGGAAGGAAGAGCGCACCAGACATGGCATCCCAGGTACAGATACGCGGCATGTCGGAAGTGAAGAAGTGTCGTGAAAGCAACTCCCTTGTCTTGCCATCCGCCGTATGAAGGACATCGTTCGGCGCAACCTGCACAAGATTCCTATAGAGCGCCTTCGTGACTTTGAAATTGCGCTCGAAACGCGAAATCGTGACTTCCGTTCCGTCGAGTAGAACCGCCCGCCCCGTGACCGCGTCGAGACTTCTCACAACCAGAAGCGACACGGACGGACGGCTGTTGTAGCGCGTCCCGGCGGATTCCTCGTCGTCGTTCTTCGTCGGGAGGGCGTCGGATTGCCCCATGATAGCAAGCCGGCGCAACCGTTCCGCCTTTTCCCGCATATCGTTGAAGAGCGCCTGGTGCAGATCGGTGTCGGGAATGGTCTCTGCATAGACTGTTTCGAGAAGCGCCCGAATGTCATCCGGTACTCGAACCAGGCTACGCTCGCGAAGCGTTTCAAGGGTACGAAGTAGAACGTATGGCGCATAGACCCACACTCCGCGTCCAAAGAACTCTTCAAGTTCCTTTGTGTCAGACGGCAAGTCAGACAAATCATTCGTCGGCATTTTGGCGCAGACGATAGCCAGTTCTGGTTCGCCAACGGGACGGTTCGTGCGCTCGTGCCGCCACAGACGGCCAAGCCGTTGCAAAAGCATATCTACAGGCGCAAGTTCGGAAAGCATCCAATCAGCGTCGATATCAACACTTTGTTCGACAATCTGGGTGGAAACAAGAATCGATCTATGAGGCCTTGGGTCTGGGCCTTCCTTTGGTCGTTTGCCAAGCCTTACCATCCACTCGTTCTCAATGCGGTCACGGTCGTGGGCCGTGAATTTAGCGTGGAGCAGGCCAATGGGGAACTCGTCTGGCACCATTTCGCATTTCACCCTGCGGAACCATTCCTGCGCAGTGGCGACCGTGTTGGCGATGCAGAGAACATTGCACCCAGCACGGGCTTTTTCGACCGCAGCCGCAAGCGGCGATTCGACCACCGCGTCAATCCAGCGTACACGCACATCTCGCGACGGGGGAGGTTCCAGAGCACGGACAACCGCAGCGCCGTTCGCGCGATGTCCGGTCAAGAGCGGATAACCAGTTGCAGTCGGCGCTTTCCCGCCGAGCAAAGCCTTACGACGAGCTTCGGTGAGAGTTGCGGAGAGAATAATCACGGTGCAGCCAAGTTCACGAAGACGCGCGACAAGCTCGTCAAGAAGCGTTCCTGTGTAGGCGTCGTAGGAATGAACCTCGTCTAGAATTACGACCTTCCCGGCCAAAGCAAATGAACGAACAAAAGAATGCTTCACGTTGAGAACAGACAAAAGCGCCTGATCAATCGTTCCAACGGCAAATGGGAAGAGCAAGCCGCGTTTCGCCGGATTGAACCATGGCGGCGGACGATTCCCCGCCGCTTTGTCCGATCCTTCGGCTCCTGACTCGAATTCTTTGAGCCAGGCTTGTCCATGAGCGAGCTTGACAGCTGTCGGCATTATCGAAACAGACTGAAGGAACTGTTCGACACGATCATGGATGCGGTCGCTCGTGAGGCGAGTCGGGAGCGCGAAGTAGATGCCCGAATGGCATCCGGCTTCGACAAGCCTGTAGGCCGCATAGAGAGCTGATTCTGTCTTGCCCATGCCCATCGGTGCCTCCAGCACATAGACACCTGGTTCAGTTACGGTATCTATGAACGTCTGCTGCGCGGGATATGGATCGAAACCAAAGATATCGCGGAAGGAAAGACCGTGCTTGAAGTCCGTGTGCTGGAACCCACACTGCGCCAGTGCAGAAGCGGCGCGGCAACGGCCTTCCTCTGATGTAAGTGGTGCCTCGCCCGGCGGGAAGAAGGATTCGTCAGACGCGATCCAGTCCGCAACGCAGGTGACGCCCGCAAGAAGATCAACAGGGATATCTTCGGTTGGAGACCATTCCCCGCCCACGCCAAATTCTTTTTCCAGTGCACGAATAAGTGCAACACGTTGATCTTGCCATGCGCCATCACGCGTAAAGTCGAGACGTTCAGGCGCAAACCCGTGATGTGCCGCGACCGCACGGACAAGTGGATGATCCAATTCTAGGGTGAAAAGACTTTTCAGTGCCTTCGCACCAATTGAGGCATGGTTCGTCACCACGCCACCGTTGACGAATTCCCTAGCCCATTTCGGTGCTTTTTCTTTAAGCAGGTCACTGAAATACTTTCCCTCGAATCCAGGCGAGACCTTGCCGATGTCATGGAGCGCGACGAGGAACGGCGTCTCATGTGGAAGCGCATGACGCACGGTGGGAGACAAAAGAGCGAACAGCCCTTCTGCCACATAGCCTGCATAGCGGCAATGGTCGAATACAAATGTCCCATACGAACCGTCGGGACACGTTTTCGCCCTGCATTCCATGAATGGAATGCAATCATTGGAGTCACTTTGCAAAGACGCCATTGCACCGGCCTTGCAATGGTCTTGCAAGGTCTGCCAGTCGCTCGTTGAAGAGCCTAATCTGCTATGGGCGTAGGTCATCGAAAAAATCCGTCTTTTATGATGCGGTTATTATCGCATTTTTGCGGCAGGTTGTCTAGCGCGTTGTAGCCATAAATTTTCATGTGGTATTCACATATTAACTTGATTTGTTTATTCACATATTCACGGTAACGGATTTTTGGTATAATTTCTGTGTGCACACGAAAGAAAGGGCTTTTTGCAAATGAAATCACAATCAAAATTCGACATTGGAGAGCAGGTGCGCACGTGGCGGAAAGTGCGCGGGCTTCTCCAGAAGGAACTCGCCGCCAAGGCGAACATGAACGTGACGCAGCTCTGGGCGCTGGAGAACGGTCGTTTCTCCCCTTCCATCAAGAACACCGAGCGAATAGCCAACGCGCTCGACATCACACTTCTGGAACTGCTGTCGTCACCAGATGAACACGACAACTCGCCAGATGGAGCTGTTGGCGAAAAGAACCGCCTCCACACTCCCATCTGCGAGATCATGCCCGTTCTCAAATCATCTGACGGGATTCCCGGTATCGATATACATACCCAAGAACGGTTTATTGCACTAATTGAGAAAGCACGGGAATCCGAGTCTAAGTATTCCGCTCTAACACCAACGAACCTTCCACTCTCGTCACAGGTTTCGACAAGCGAGGCCGGTGCCGAACAACTCGCCTACGCGTTGCGCGCGCATCTCGACATCGGATCGGCCATCATCCATGACACAATTCCCCTCTTCGAATCGTACGGCGTACGCGTTCTAGATGTGAAGCTGCCAGAGAAGCCCGGCTCAATATCATTCTACGACACCAAAAACAAGAATTTCACCGTCTTTATAGCAGAGCAGTTTAAGAAGAAACCGTGGCGGCGCGACTTCCTGCTCCTTACAGAAATCGGCAGGGCGTTCCTTTTCACCCGACACGACCACTTGCCCCGCCATGAGACAGCAAGAAGCAGACGCTTCGCCCACCACTTCGCCGCTACATTCCTCCAGCCTGAGTCCGCCGTGCGCAACGCGGTGTACAGCCTCAACGTAAAACCAGAAGAATGGACCTACGAGCTTCTGTTGCGCATGAAGGAACGATTTGGCGTGTCAGCAGAGGCCTTCGCGATACGACTGAAAGAACTGGCGCTTATCACTCGGCGCAAGGCAGATGAGTATATCAAACAGATCAAGCAATACTACACATCTCACAACTACGATGAACCCTGGGCAAAAGAACGTAAGCCTGGCAGGGTGCACGATCTTGCCGCGCTGTCGTTGTGACGGACATCAGGACCGAAGGCTGGGCACCTTGAGCCGCCGCAGCGCGTAGCGCGCTTCCGTGGAGCCAAAGTCCGCCGCCTCCTGGTAGTGGTGGACGGCGAGGCGACGTCCGTTGCGCCCGGCCACGCCGTGTTCGTAGCAGCGGGCAAGCATCAGATGGTCCCAGGCGTCGTACGGATCAACCCTGAGACTTTCCTTGAGCAGTCTGGCCGCCTTGATGTAGTTACGCTTCACTCCACGGCCCTGCACAAGGTTCCGGCCGAGGTTCGCCTTTGCGGTGACATCGCCACCTTCGGCGCTCTTCATGTACCAGAACACGGCCTTCTCATCGTTCTTCTCGCCGCCGATTCCGCCCGCATACATCACGCCAAGGTCGTTCTGCGCCCCAATGCACCCGTTCTCGGCCGCCTTCTCCATCCAGTAGCGGGCTATTGCATGGTCCTGGACGATGTTGCGCCCGTTGCGGAAGTTCACTGCCTCGATGAACTGGGAGTCTGGATGGCCCTTCAGGGCAAGATACAGGCGGATCAGCCTCGCATGTTCAATCGAAGTGTCCCTGTAGTTCACCATTCTGTCCAGCTCGGCAACGACATCATCCTCGCAGTCCACCTTGACGTCAGGCGCGTAGGCGGGCGACGAAACCTCGCTGCGCACGCCAGAGGCAAGGCAGCATTTCACAAATGTTTCGTCGCCCGCCGCACGCGCGGCGGCGAACGCAGCTACAAGCTCCTTCTCGATTTCAACCACCATGGCGCACCCTCCGCTAGAATCCGATTTCCGCGCTGCGGGCGCCGCGCTTGACGGCAGCCTCCTTCTCAAGCTCGCCGATGCGCATCGAGTTGTCCACGGCGTTGCCGAGATAGTAGAGCGACTGGCGCACGGTGCGGAAGTCGCCTGGCGCGAGATTGGCGACGGCGTCGAGGCGAGCCGCCTCGCCCTCGCTCAGCTTGGTGCCGAACATGCGCTCGAAGAACGTCCGCTTCCCTGCGTCGTCGAGATACCCGAACTCGATCTTGAAGGTAAAGCGACGAAGCACAGCCTGGTCGAGGTTGTCGAAGAAGTTCGTGGCGCCAACCATCACGCCGCTGAAGTTCTCCATCTGGTGCAGAAGCTCGTTCACCTGCGTCACCTCCCAGCTGTGGTCGGCGCGCGCGCGGCTCTGCAGAAGGCCGTCGATTTCGTCGAGGAAGAGAATTGCCTTCTCGGCCTCCGCCTCGGCAAACGCGGCGGCGATGCGCTCCTCGGTGCCGCCGACGTACTTGTCGAGCAGGTCTGAGCCCATCTTCACGACAACCTTCGTCTTGAGGATGTCGCCCAGGTACTTCACATACTCGCTCTTGCCGGTTCCGGGCGGTCCCCAGAGAAGGAGGTTCATGCGTGGACGATCAGCCTGCGAAGACTGCACCCCGCGGCTGCATTCTCCCTGGAAATTGCGCACGGCCTCCACAATTCTGTCGAGCCCCACGTCGCCCTTTATGTTTAGTCCATCGAGCGAGTAGTCTGCTGCGGGCTTGCCCTTGCCATCCTGAATCGCGGAATGCATAAGCTCGCAGTGCGGGCGCATGATGCGCTCCACAAGCTCAGCCGCGTGGCCGGAATCGGGATTGAGCCGCTTGACGTTCTCAAGCACCATCGTTATGCCGCCTGCGCTCGTCTCGTAGCGCTCGGCGAGCGCAGCCGCCGAAGTCTCGGGAATGAGCGCGCCAAGATCGAGACGGCGGATGTTGTTGCGCCAGATCTTCTCGCGCTGGGCGAGAGTGAGGGCGTGGAAATGGACGGAGTAGTCGAAGCGCCTGCGCACCGACTCGTCCATATCCTCCGCAGGCGCATTCGAAATCCATATCGCCGGCGACTTCATTCCGTCGAGAATCGTGTTGATGACGCCCTTCTCGGATCCGCCGCGGGCACGGGCGCCGAACATGCCGCCTGTCGTGCGCAGCAGTTCGTCCGCCTCGTCTATCACGAGCACTTTCCCTCCGGAGTCCATGCGCTCGTTGAAGATCTGGATTCCCGCCATGCGCGTCTCAGCCGAGATGTTCTTGCCTTCAGCCTCGCCCTGCAGAAGTTCGTAGGCCGTCAGCCCTGCCTCCGTTGCGAGCGTGCGCGCAAAGCTCGTCTTCCCCGCGCCAGGGGCGCCGTAGAAGAGCACGTTCAGCCGCCCGCCGGCGCGGCGCGCAGAAAGCATCTCCTTCAGAACGGCACCGTCCTCGCGGGCGAGCTTGCCGAAGAAGCTCCAAGGCAGAGGCTCGGCAACATCGGCGCGGTAGTAGCGTTCGTCAAGCGGCGCACCGTCCATGCCCTCGAAATATCCGCCGAACTCCGTCTGGTTGAACCAGTATTCTCCGGTCATGCAGTTGTAGCGCATGAGCTTGCCCTGCCTGGACATTGCCCGGAGCACCTCCGGGTATGAACGGTCTATGGCCATTGAGTAGTAGAGCGGGCGGTCAGAGCATTCCTCGGACTCAGGCAAGTCATCGAAGACGGTCGCCGAGCGCACGTACATGAGCATGAACAGGTCGCTTTCCACCTTGTCCAGATCCAGAAACTTGCATAGTGCGGCGAAACGGCGCTCGAAGCGGACATCCTCCTCGCTCGGCGCAAGCTTGCGCAGAATGCGGTCACGCATGATTTTGAGCACTGCGCGGCAGCCCTTGCGAAGCGGCTTCTCGTTCCAAATGCGCTTAAGCATGAAGCCGATGTTGTCCCGGTTCAGCTCCAGACTCTCCTCCTTTGCGTCCACAAGCGGCTTCAGCTCCTTCTGGCTGAAATTGCCGCGGATTATGGCCGCCACCTCATCGCGCTTCAGGTTGTACGCAATGAGGTCAAAGAAGTCCTGGTCATACACCCGCTCGTCATAGTTCTTGACGATGTTCCACCAGAACTTCACCGCATGACGGACACTCGCCGTCCTCTTGATGTTCTTGTACCGTGCCATGGCTGCTAGTATCTTGCTGATGGTTATTACACTTTGTTCCACTAGCATAGAATGTGCCAATGGCCATCGCCTTACACTTGAACATTTTTCTCTACCCCAAATCCAGATGCGCATGATTGACGCAAAAGCCTACAAATGTTCACAAATTTCAATTGTCACGACTGTTCACAAATCACAAATATCAATTTGGAGGGCCGTACTCCTTATCGACCACTGATGGGCCAACGCCATGATAATATTGGCAAGGAGTATGAATGACTAGCGAATATTATAGTTTGCTATAAAGCAGAGGGGACAGGCCCCTTGAGTGACAGACAGGACAGAGGACAAAAGACATAAAACAAAGGATAGCGCTGTATGACGCTTAGCGTGCCACAGCAGCTATCCTTTGCCTTATACCCTCTTAACCAAAAATTTTAGAACTAGAAACTTCAAAACCTCAAAACCTGAAACCAGAAACTTCGAAACCTCAAACCCAGACTGATTAGTCGGCCTTTATGCGATAGAACGCCTTTTTCTTGTCTGTCATTGGCAGCAGATAGACCTTGGGCGTCTCTTCTGCCGTGCCGGAACCAGGAATGGAAATGTAGTTGACCGGCGTTCCAGATTCGTCTAGCGAAAATTCTGCTGGTTTCCAGTTGGGATTGTCAAGCGAGTCGGAAACCTCTACGGTATAGGAACGTCCCGGACGGCACGTGAACGAGATTGCGTCCTTGGCGACACCCCTCACCTTCGTTTCACCGCGTTCGTACGACAAGATCGAAAGACAATCGGCCGCATCGAATGGGTCGGTGCCGGCAAGCACTTCCGCCACAGTCGACATCCCGTCACCGTCATAGTCCTTGAGCGGATCAAACGTCTCGTTGGCCACGTAGTAATCGCTGTACCGCCACGCAGTGTAGATGTCGTAGAGGAGTTCGTCATCGACATCGTATGGATTCGTGCAGTTCTCAAGCACAATGTCGATCTCCTTCACAGTGCCAGGGCCGCCTATCACGGAGTCGAGATCGCTGATGATTCCGTTGTATACCGTGCCGTCCATCAGAACCACAACAATCACAACCTTGTCGCCCGTAGTGAGCATGCCTTTCACCCGCTTCGAGGCCATGGGGATTCTAAGCGCGTAGTTTCGCCTTGAATCCTCCTTGAAGAACGTTTTCGCGGCGGCAATCATCTTGCCGTCTTCGGTGTACGCCACTATCTCAGCCACGCGGTTCGCATCAAAGGCAACGTGTTCGGCGTCCATTAGCCTTCCCACAAAGGTGCAGGGGGTGACGGACTGCGCGGGGGCCGCCGCGCTCGCCGCAAAATGCACGGCGAACGCGAGGGCGGCGATGACCGCACGAAACGCAAAGTCGACAGATGTATGGTTTTTCATGAGATTCTTCCTTTCGACTTTCTTGTCATTAGTTGCCGGACGTCGAATACGTCTTGAGGCCGATCTTGATGTCGCTCACGCCTTCGTAGTCGAGGTTGCCGTCACGGTCCTGATCCACGCCGCCGATGAACGCTCCAATCGCGGCATCGCGGTCGGAGTTCATGGATCCGGCGGGAATTATCAGGAGCCACTTCGTGTTCCAGGCGCTGCGGCCGACGAGCCGCGTGCAGTCTAGGCTGTCATCGCTCGGGTCTTCGTCCTTTGCGCCGTAGTACGCGCGGAACGAAGGATGCTTGCGGATGCGCGCGCCTAGATCGTTGCCGCCGGTGTTGCCGTTGAAGAGCGGCGTCCAGTCAGGATCGTCCAGCTTCG
>JAEEGF011429981.1_pt1 | contig 16369 bp, 15 predicted proteins | sample 9134171 | NCBI WGS metagenome assembly JAEEGF01 (sample SAMN16246542, study PRJNA631951) | gut metagenome | biome: gut microbiome; feature: rumen; material: AP-attached | host: Bos | place: Iran: Karaj | collected 2018-10
CCTATGAAGATGCCGAGAACATCGCAATGGAGTATGAGATCCGCTGCGAGCAGGAGGTGAAGGTAAATGTCATCGAAGAGATGCTGAAGGAGGACGAGGAGTCTGAGGACGAGCTGAAGGAGAGACCTCCTGTAGTCTGCGTCATGGGTCACGTTGACCATGGTAAGACCTCCCTGCTGGATGCCATCCGTAAGACCAATGTCACCGAGCGCGAGGCCGGCGGTATCACCCAGGCCATCGGTGCATATACCGTAAACGTAAAGGGACGTTCCATCACCTTCCTGGACACCCCCGGACACGAGGCATTTACCGCCATGCGTATGCGTGGTGCGAACTCCACCGATATCGCTATCCTGGTGGTCGCAGCGGACGATGGTGTCATGCCCCAGACCGTTGAGGCAATCAACCACGCCAAGGCAGCAGGCGTTGAGATCATTGTTGCCGTAAACAAGATCGACAAGCCCTCCGCAAACATTGACCGCGTGAAGCAGGAGCTCACCGAGTACGAACTGGTTGCAGAGGATTGGGGTGGAAGCACCGTCTTCGCACCCGTATCTGCTAAAACCGGCGAAGGCATCGAGGGACTGCTGGAGATGATCCTGCTTTCCGCAGACGTGCTGGAGCTGAAGGCAAATCCCAACCGCCGTGCAAGAGGTCTCGTCATCGAGGCCGAGCTGGACAAGGGACGTGGACCCGTTGCCACCGTACTGGTGCAGAAGGGTACCCTTCATGTGGGAGATTTCATCTCCGCAGGTCCTGCACACGGTAAGGTCCGTGCCATGATCGACGACAAGGGACGCAGGATCAAGGAAGCAGGTCCTTCCACTCCCGTGGAGATCCTGGGACTTTCCGATGTTCCCGAAGCAGGAGAAGTCTTCCTCGCACACGAGAACGACAAGACTGCAAAGAACTTCGCCGAGACCTACATGGCAGAGAACAAGAAGAAGAAGATCGAGGAGACCCAGGGCCGCATGAGCCTCGAGGATGTATTCTCCAAGATCAAGGAAGGCAACCTGAAGGAACTGAACCTGGTGGTCAAGGCCGATGTACAGGGTTCTGTGGAAGCCGTGAAGACCAGCCTGCTGAAGCTTTCCAACGAGGAGGTTGTGGTCAAGTGCATCCATGGCGGTGTCGGTGCCATCAACGAGTCCGACGTCAACCTGGCAGGTGCATCCAACGCTATCATCATCGGATTTAACGTTCGTCCCGATGCGACCGCTAAGGCGAAGGCCGAGGCTGAGAACGTGGACGTCCGTCTGTACGATGTCATCTACAAGGCCATCGAGGATATCGAGCTGGCTATGAAGGGCATGCTGGATCCCGTCTTCGAGGAGAAGGTCATCGGTCACGCCGAGGTACGCCAGATCTTCAAGGCATCCGCAATCGGAAACATCGCAGGTTCCTATGTGCTTGACGGTGAGATCGTCAGAGGCTGTAAGGTCCGCATCACTCGTGAGGGTGAGCAGATCTTCGAGGGTGAGCTTGCATCCCTGAAACGCTTCAAGGACGACGTCAAGGAAGTCAAGGCAGGATTCGAGTGTGGTCTCGTATTCGACGGCTTCGACAAGCTCCAGGAGTTCGACCAGGTAGAAGCTTACATCATGGTAGAGGTGCCCAGGTAAAGCTCCATAGAATAGGAAAATACTATGAGAAAAAACAGTATCAAAAATACCCGGATCAACGGGGAGGTCCAGAAGGAACTCTCCGAGATCATCCGGTCTGAAGTTAAGGATCCCCGCATCCACCAGTGGACCAGCGTTGTGTCCGTTGAGGTTGCGCCGGATCTGAAAACCTGTAAGGCTTGGATCTCGGTGCTGGGTGATGAGAACGCACGGAAGAATACCGAGCTCGGACTCAAGAGCAGTGCGGGCTTCATCCGCCGCGAGCTGGCGCATCGCCTGAATCTGCGCACCACCCCCGAGATAACGTTTATCATGGACCAGTCCATTGAGTACGGCGTCAATATGTCCCATCGCATCGATGAGGTCATCGCCCAGGACGGCAACCATGCGGAGGACCATAGTGCGGTCCGGGATGAGGAAGAATAAATGACAGATTTGATCAGAGAATGTGAAGGAGCTGCACGGATCGGTATCAGCGCCCATGTCAAACCCGACGGGGATGCGGTGGGATCCTGCCTGGGCCTTTGGAATTATCTGAGAGCAGCATTTCCCGAAGCACAGGTATCGGTTTGTCTCCAGAATCCTTCCGTGGATTTCGCGGAGCTTTCCGGTTACGCGGAGATCGTTTCCGGGTTTCCGACCGGCAGTGAACCTTTTGACGTATATTTTGCATTGGATTGCAACCGCGAGCGTCTCGGTGATGTGGCAGGTGCCGCATTCGACGCCGCAAAGAAGAAGATCAACATTGACCATCATGTGAGCAACATCGGAGACGGCGACATCAATGTGGTTGAGCCCCTCATCAGTTCCACTGCGGAGCTCCTGTACACCATGATGGATCGGAAGTACGTGAACCGGGATACGGCAGAATGCATCTATGTGGGCATGATCCACGACACCGGCGTGTTCCAGTATTCCAATACTTCTCCCGACACCATGCGCCGAGCTGCGGAGCTCATGGAGTACGGATTCGAATTCTCCCGGATCATTCGGGAAACCTTTTACGAGAAGACCTATCTGCAGGCACAGATCATGGGCCGCTGCCTCATGGAGAGTGTGCGGTTTATGGACGGTCAGTGCATTGTGGGCCTTGTGGATCGGAAGACTATGGGCTTCTACAATGTGACTTCCACGGATTTCGAGGGCATCGTCAATCAACTCCTGAACATCAGGGGCGTGGAAGTGGCGCTGTTCCTGTATGAGACGGAACCCATGGAGTTCAAGGTCAGCATGCGTTCCAAGGAGCGTGTGGATGTCTCCAAGGTGGCAGTATGGTTCGGAGGCGGCGGACATGTCCGCGCGGCCGGATGCACCATGAAGGGAACCTTCCATGACTGCGTCAATAACCTTTCGGAGCGGATCGCGCTTCAGCTGGAGGCTTCCGCAGAAAGTAACGAGTAATTTCAGCTCCCACGGGTCCCGCCCGTGGGAATTTTTGTATGAGAGGAAATCGGGGGGACGCAGTGCGCCCCCGGGAATGAGGAAGTATGGCAGATCCCTTTAACGGAATCATCAATGTTTATAAAGAGCAGGACTTCACCTCCTTCGATGTGGTGGCAAAGATGCGGGGCATCGCCGGCCAGCGGAAAATCGGCCATACCGGCACCCTGGACCCTATGGCCACCGGCGTACTTCCGGTGTGCCTCGGCAACGCGACGAAGGTCTGTGAACTCCTGACAGACTGGGATAAAGAGTATGTGGCGGAACTCCTCCTTGGAAAGACCACGGATACCCTGGATGTGACGGGAGAGGTTCTCTCGGAGGAGCCGGAGGGAGTGGCGAGCCTGACGGAAGAGCAGATCCGCATCGCCGTCAGCCATTATCAGGGAGAGATTCTGCAGGTTCCTCCCATGTATTCCGCATTGAAGGTCAACGGACAGAGGCTGTACGACCTTGCCCGGAAGGGTGTGGAAGTGGAGCGTAAGCCGCGACCCGTCACCATTCACGAGCTGGAAGTTCTGGAGATCAAGCTCCCCGTTGTGAAGCTTCGGGTGCTCTGCTCCAAGGGGACTTACATCCGGACTTTATGCGACGATATCGGCCGGGAACTTGGCTGCGGCGGCACCATGCAGAGCCTGGTTCGGACGAAGGTGGGTCCTTTTACTTTAGAGAACGCACGGAGCCTGGCACAGCTGCAGGAACTGAAGGATACGAGCCGGCTGGCAGAGGCGGTAGAGAGTGTGGATTCGTTATTTGCGGACTACCCCGGTTATCGCGTCCTGGAGAGCGCCCTGAAAATGCTGGAGAATGGGAACAAGCTGATGTTATGGGATTTGGATGGAAGCAATCCTGTAATGATCGGAGTGGGCGAAACGGATGCTGATGTCGCAAATGAAGGCATTCGGGTGCAGAAAAACCAGGCTGTCCGCATCTATCGACCCGATGGCAGCTTCGCGGGAATCTATCGGAATACCGGCAGAGAACTCAAGCCGGAAAAAATGTTCCTCTAACGGGGAATTACGTTTTGTACATACTTGACTGGAATATACGCGCATACATGCGCTTTACTTGCACGGAGCACTTATGGAACTTTTCACCGGAACCACTGACTTTCAATTGAATCGCGAGACCGCCGTTGTCATCGGCAAATTCGACGGCATCCATGTGGGACACCGCAGACTACTGGACGAAATCCTCGAGCAGAAGAAGCGGGGCCTCGCAGCCTGCGTCTTCACCTTTGATCCCGCCCCCGCCGTCTTCTTCGGATTTTCCGACGGCCGCGAACTTACCACCGGGGCGGAGAAGCGCATCTTCTTCGAGCGCATGGGCATCGATGTTCTCATCGAATATCCCATGAACGCGGAGACCGCTGCCACCTCCCCGGAAAATTTTGTGACAGACGTGTTGGCGGGAGCCTTGAACGCAGACTTTATCGCCGCCGGACCGGACCTGTCCTTCGGCGATAAGGGCAGAGGAAATCTGGCATTATTGCAGAAGATGGCACCGGATGTGGGCCTCACCGTAGCCCCCATCGATAAAGTGCAGGTGGAGATCGAGGGCCGCACCGAAGTGGCAAGTTCCACCCTCGCCCGCAAGTTGGTAGAGCAGGGCCGCATGGAAGATGTGGAAGTCCTCCTTGGCACCCCCTATCCTGTTCTCGGCACCGTCGTCCACGGCCGCCACATGGGCCATAGCCTCGGCTTCCCGACGGTGAACCTGGCGCCCGAGAAGACCAAACTTCTCCCTCCCAACGGTGTGTACGAGTCCGAAGTCCGCTGGGAAGGCAAGACCTATCGCGCCCTCAGCAATGTAGGCTGCAAGCCCACCATCTCCGACCATGAGGCCATGGGCGTCGAAACCTACCTTTACGACTTCGACGGCGACCTCTACGGCGAGAATGTCGAAATCTATCTCAAATCCTTCCGCCGCCCCGAGCGCCGCTTCGCCTCCCTTGAGGAACTCAAAGCCCAACTCGCCCGCGACATCTCCGGATGAGGAAGGGTATCCAAAAATTCTTTTGGATGAATATGGGTATTCTGTTGCGCGTTTCGCCCGGAACCCTGACATTCAGCCCCCCGAGCCTCCGCCCGGGGGATTTTTGTTGGAAACCAGCCCCACGCCCCCCTGCATCCCTCGGTCCGGGAGATTTTTGTTGGGAACCCACCCCACCCCCTGCATCCCTCGGTCCGGGAGATTTTTGTTGCCATTTTGGCCTTTTTGGAAAGAATGACAACACTTTTTCTTGTTTTACCTGCCCTTGAGGCCTGTCCCGGCCTGCTTTTGTTGCCACTTCCCCTGCTTTGAAGATTTTGGCAACCGGTTCGACGGTATACTCCAGTTGCCAAATGAAGAATTTGAGTGATTATGGCAACACTCCCCAGGCGGAAAGTCGGATTTCAAGCCATTCTCAAGACACAAACCGTTGCCAAAAACAAGTTTGAAGGGGAATTGGCAACAGTCTTCTGAATCCCAGTGCGAAGAAATCGCGCAAGGAGTCTTCTTTTTGGTATAATAAAGAATGTGAAATTGTTTTAGTTGCTTGGCTGTGGTGACAGGTTGTAAAGGAGGTAACGCATGGGTTCTGTATCTAAGGTTTATTTCACAAGAAATATCACTTCGGAGCAGGTGGTGGAGATGTATAAGCTACTTGGGAAGAAACTGGAAGGCAAGATTGCAGTCAAAGTGCATTCCGGAGAAAAGGGAAACCAGAATTTCCTGAAGCCTTCCTTCTGGAGTCCCATCGTTGAGTATGTGGGCGGAACCGTCGTGGAGTGTAATACCGCCTACGAGGGCGAAAGAAACCAGACGGACAAGCACGCAAAGCTGATGAATGCTCACGGCTGGAACAGCTACTTTACCGTGGATCTGATGGATGCGGAAGGCCCGGATGTGGAACTTCCTATCGCACATCCCATCCATCTGAAGACAGATATCGTTGGCAAGAATCTGCTGAACTATGATTCCATGCTGGTCCTGTCCCATTTCAAGGGACATCCTATGGGCGGATATGGCGGAGCTCTGAAGCAGCTGTCCATCGGTTGCGCCTCTACCGCAGGAAAGGTCAACATCCACTCTGCGGGCAAGTACACCAGAGCTGAAGATCAGGGCGTGGTGTGGGAAGACCTCCCGCCCCAGGACGCCTTCCTGAAATCCATGGCGGAAGCGGCATCCGCTGTGGTGGATCACTTCCACGGAAATATGGTATTCATCAATGTGATGAAGAATCTGTCCGTTGACTGCGACTGCTGTGCCATCGCAGAAGATCCCTGCATGGCCGATGTGGGAATCCTCGCATCCACCGATCCCATCGCCATCGACCGTGCCTGCATGGATCTGATCTATCAGTCCGAGGACCCCGGCAAGGATCACTTCCTCGAGAGAGTACAGACCCGCAACGGCGAGCATACCATTGATGTGGCAGCAGGCATGGGCTTCGGTGTCAAAGAATACGAATTGATCACCATCTAAGGAGGAGTTGTCCCCAAAATGATGGAGGCTGATTTCAGCCTCCATTTTTTGATATTTAGCCCAATCAAAAAAACTGTAGAATTCTACAATTATCTTGATTATGACAGACCCTGATGATAGAATGAAAATACAAAAATATGTAGAATTCTACAGTTTAGGAGATTACATGATAAAGAGAGATAAGTACTTAAATCAGCTGATAAGTGCACAAAAGAATGGATTTCCCAAAATTATTTCGGGCATCAGACGATGTGGAAAATCATATCTGTTAAAAGAAATCTACCGGGGATACCTTATTGATAATGGTGTTCAGGAGGAGAATATCCTGATTATTGAGCTGGATGATGATAGAAACAGCAAATATCGTGATCCTATCTTACTGGGGGAGTATGTCCGTGAATGCTGTAAGGACGAAGGTGAATATTATGTCTTTATTGATGAAATTCAAAAGGTATATAAAATAAAGAATCCGGTACTTACAGAAGGGAAACATGTTCTGGCGGGAGAAAATGATGAGGAAGTGATATCTTTTGTAGATGTTGTTCTCGGGTTATCCAGAGAAAAGAACATTGATCTGTATGTGACAGGCTCGAACTCGAAGATGCTTTCTTCCGATATAGTAACTGAATTCAGAGACAAAGCTACTAACATTGCCCTTTCTCCGTTATCTTTTGAAGAATATTTTGGGTATGTGGGCGGATCAGCAACAGATGCAATCTACTCATATATGCAGTACGGAGGAATGCCGCTGGCAGTTTTAAAGGGCGATGAAGACAGAAAAGAATACCTGAAAAATCTATTTCAAACAACATATTTTAGCGATATTGTGGAGCGGAATCATCTAAAAAAGAGTGAAGCGTTAGATGAGCTATGCAATATAATAAGTTCGTCAACAGGGGCGTTACTAAACGCCGAAAAGATTGCAAATACATTTGTGAGCGTTCGGCATGAAAAAATAGACAGAGCAACAGTAGAGAATTATATAGAATACTTTAAGGACGCTTTTTTGCTGAATGAAGCATCACGATTCGATCTAAAAGGCAGAAAAGAGATTGGAGCATTAAGAAAGTATTATTTTTGCGATACGGGGCTTCGCAATGCCAGGCTGAATTTTGCTTTCCCGGATGAAGGCCAAATGTTGGAGAATATTGTTTTTAACGAACTACGTTACAACGGCTATACTGTAAATGTTGGGGCATTTGATTCCGTTGAGAAGGATAAGAATGGAAAGTCCGTCAGAAAGAATAATGAGGTGGATTTCTATGCCACAAAGGGAGTTAAATCATACTATATCCAAGTAACTGCGGATATATCAAATGCAGATACAAAGACCAGAGAAGTAAGACCATACATCATGTTAAATGATCAGGTTCAGAAGATACTGGTAATTAATAGACCAATTGATGAAACTCGTGATGAACTAGGATTTACAGTAATAGGCATTACGGATTTTTTGCTCAGATTTATAAAGTGATTGCTAAAACAAAACTTACTTTTGATTACAAGCCGATTGAGATTACCAGTGAAATACTAAGGGATGGTATCAGAATTTATGGATAAATGTAAAAATGAAGCTTATTTTGCCGGCGGATGCTTTTGGTGCGTCACGCCTATATACAAGCTGTATGGAGTAGATCAGGTGATCTGCGGATATGCGGGAGGGGACGAAGAGAATCCCACCTATGAGCAGGTGAAGCATCAGGAAACCGGCCATCGGGAGACCATTAAGCTGGTCTATGATCCGGAGAAGGTTTCCTTCGAGAAACTGCTGGATATCTACTTTGCGAACGTGGATCCCTTCGACGCGGAGGGCCAGTTCATCGATAAGGGTTTCTCCTATACCCTTGCAATCTTTTACAAGACAGAAGAGCAAAAAGAACTTGCGGCAAAGCGGATCGCTGAGATTGAAAGGAATTCCGGGAAAGAGACCCATGTGGCTCTTTTGCCCTTCAGGAATTTTTACGAAGCTGAGGAATACCACCAGGATTACTACCTGAAGAACCCGGAGGCATTTGAGAAGGAACTGATCGAATCGGGAAGGAAGAAGCAGGAGTAAGAATACCTTCCGGTTTATCGAAAAGAGCATGTATTAACGGAAGATAATCAGAAAAAAGCGAAGAAGGGCCTATAGGAACAATATGTTAACAAATAAACCCGGAAAGAAATTAAACACCTACGTCCCCGACTATTGCATCTTCGATCTGGAGACCACCGGCATTTCCTGCGCCCACGATGAGGTGGTCGAAATCTCTGCCATCAAGGTGATCGGTGGTTTCATTCAGGACGAGTTTTCCACCCTGGTGAATCCCGGGATGCCGATTCCTTTCTATGCATCGGAGGTGAACGGCATCACGGATGACATGGTGGCGGACAGCCCGGATTTCGAGGAGGCGCTGGGGCAGTTCCTCGAGTTCGCGGGGGACCTGGTGCTCGTCGGACACAACATCCATAGCTTCGATATGAAGTTCATCCAGCGGGATGCGCAGAAGTACTTCGGCAAGGTGGTGGGGAACGATTACATTGACACGCTGCCACTGGCGAGGATGTACCTCCCGGAGCTGTCGCATCATACGCTGTCCGACCTGGCGAAATACTACGGGATCTCCACTAGGGGAGCGCACCGCGCCCTGGCGGACTGCAAGATGAACCAGCGGATCTTCGAGAGCCTGCACGACGAGATGGAGCATCCCTCCGAGGCGGCCCAGCAGGTGAAGCGTTGCCCGAAGTGCGGGAATGTGATGAAGCGCCGAAGCGGCAAGTACGGCGAATTCTGGGGCTGCATGAGCTATCCCGAGTGCAGGTACACGGAGAATTAGAAGATTCGAGCAGGAGTCAGCCTGCTCGATTTTTTCGTGCCGGGCCTTACCCAATGCGGAAAGCGGTGACGCTGTGGGCAGGGAAGGTGTGGGCAAAGCCCTTGTCATTCAGGGCTTTTTGGAATTCCTTCGGCAGGACCGTGTCCTTCTCGAAGGTGTTCTCGCCGCTCAGTCCACCGGTCAGCAGGGTGCCCAGAGCGGTCTTGCCGCCAAAACCCGGCAGGTTCACCTGCACCTCCTTGTTCTCGCCGGTGAGGTTGACGCACTTGAGATAGACGGTGCCGGCGGTATCTTTGGATGCGGAGATGTAGAGATCCTCCAGCTCCGGCAGGCGGTCCACGGTTTCATTCATCAGCTCCCCGTTCACAAAGGTGCGGATTCTGCGGCCGGAGACCTCCAGGCGCAGGCGGTAAGGCTGGTCCGTCACATGGAAGATCCGGTGGGAAATGGTGGAAGCCCGGCCCCGGACAAAGGAGGAGATGTTGCAGTCCCAGTTGTCCCAGCCGCCGAACTCCCAGAGAAGATAGGTGTCCTCCCCGGGCTTTTTGCCAAAGACGATCCGCAGACCCTTGCGGCCTTCCGACCGCCGGAAGGAGAATTCCAGGGCGTAGTTCTCCGCGGTGACAGACTCGGCGACGGTATGGACCTCGTTCTCCCGGGTCACGGAGAAGGCGGCGGGAGAGTTCAGAGGCAGGACTGTCAGTTGTATATCCGAAATCTCCCCGGCCACATCGTTGCCGGCAATGGTGATGGCTCCGCTGATGGACTTTTCATCCGTCAGGGGCATGGCCGCTTCAAAGCCTTCCGCTTCAAAAGCAATCTCCTGATTTCCCAGGTGGGTCATGAAAAGCTGCTGCACGTAATAGTTGGGAGTCTTCACCACCTGATGGCCGTTAAACCAGATCAGATCCGGAGCCCAGTTTACATAATCCGCATTACATAGCAAGGGAGCATAGCATGCAAGACCCACGGCGGGAGCCTTCTCCAGATGGGTCATGTAAGCCGCCTCTGTCAGGGCGTTGTAGAAGGTGTTGCCCCAGGAAGCGAACTCTCCCAGGAAGACCTTGGGGCCATTGGGATCGTAGTCGTCGTAATGATGCATGTTGGCCAGGAACCACTCCGGGGAGGAGTAATAGTGCTCATCCACCAGGTCGGAGCCGTATTTGACGGCACTGCGCCAGCCCGCATCCCGGCCTTCGCCCACGGCAAAGGGACCGGCGGAATTGATGATCCGGATGTTCGGATACTTGTCCCGGATGGCCTGATGGAAGTAAGGATAGCGCTCAAAGAAGCCGTCGCCGATCTCTTCGTTGCCAACTCCGATGTACTTGAGGCCGAAGGGAGCGGGATGCCCCATGGAGGCCCGGAGCGCGCCGTACTTTGTGTTCTCGTCCCCGGTGGCAAACTCGATGAGAGCCAGGGTTTCCTCCACCCATTCGCCGATGTGATCTACATCCACGCCCTCGCCCTTGTGGGGATTGAAGCCGCCGGGCACCACAGGCAGGGGCTCGCAGCCCATATCTTCGCAGAAGCAGAAATACTCATAATAGCCCAGGCCCAGGGTCTGGTTGTAGCGCCAGTTGTTCCGGCGGGAAGGCCGCTCCTCCACGGGTCCCACCGTGTTGATCCAGCGGTACATGGAGTCCCGGGCGGTCTTGTCCAGGTTGCCGTCATGGACCAGGCAGCCTCCGGGGAAGCGCATGAAGCGGGGCTTCAGCTCCTGCAGAGCCTCGGCGATGTCCCGGCGCAGGCCGTTCTTCCGTCCCCGGAAGGTGTCCGCCGGGAAGAGGGAGACCATATCCAGGCACAGGTCTGTCCCAGCCGGGAAAGTCAGGACCAGACGGCCGGCGTGAGTCGTCTCGGAGGCAGTCAGGGTCAGGGTATATTTACTCCAGTTGTCGGCGGAGATGGGAAGGGCAGCGGAAGCTGTTACGGGACGGAGTGTGCCGCGGATGATGGAAGGATCTTCGCCGGGATCCTCCGAAGTGCCCCGTTCAGCCTCTTTGGATGCGGGGGCTTCGGAAAACTCTGCCACTGCCACAGTGATCTGGCCCTGCCCCTTGGCAAAGATGCTGAATTCATACTCTTTTCCGGCTTCCAGGCAGATGCCGGCGTTATAGCCTTCGTTGGCGATAAAACCCTCCCGGTCCGCATGCACATGGAGGTAGTGAGGGTTGTTAGAGTGGATGGGAGATGCGGTCTCCACATTCCAGCCGATCTCCGGGGACTTCCGCCAGGCGGTGAGAGAGTGGTACTCCTCCCGGTCGATGGGGGCGAATTCAAAGGAGCGGTTCTGAACCAGCTCGCCATAGAGGCCGCCGTCTGCAGCGTGGTTCAGATCTTCGAAGAAAATGCCGAAGAGATCCTCCACATCCTTGGTGGGGCGTTGGGGGAACAGGGTGATGGTTTTCATAAGAAATCCTCTCTGAAATGAGATTTTGGCAGAAATCGAGTAGGTTGACTCCTACTCGATTTCGCATGCGAACATTCCGCACTTCGTGCTCCATGTTCTTACGCCCGGCAAATGGATTTGCATGCAAGCATGCATCCGCTTGCCGGGCTTGTGCTACAAACAACAGGACGTTTCCATGCTAGCACGAAACGTCCTGTTTGTCTTGACGGATTTTGCTCTGTTTGCGTCTTCCGCCGACCCTCTTATGAAAAAGAAAGCGTCAACGCTTTTTTTTATGATGTTGATTGTACAAGGGGAATGAAAAAATCTTGGAAAAAAACTGCCATGTATGTATAATCATATAAGGTTAGAAAAAACTAACCAATAGATTCATTCTGAGACGGGGAGATATCAAATCCCAAGCCCGCACCTGCTGAGTTTACCAAAGCCACAGTGGTCAGAAAGGGTATCGCCATACTGGTTTTTGCTACGGTGCTGGTGCTTATGGCAGAGCTCGCCGGAGCCGGGTCATTTCTGCAGGGCTTTCTCTTTGCGTTTGGGATGATGGTATGGATCGGTGCCTATGACACTTTCTTTATGGACTGGGTGCTGTTCGCAAATATGAAACGTTTCCGCCTGGAAGGAACGGAGCATATGGATAAGGAATATCACCAGAAGTGGTTTCACCTGAAAGGAATGCTCTTTCCGGGAATCGTGTTCGCTTTGATACCGGCGGCACTTGTCGGTGCGATCGTGATGTTCATCGGAGGCTGATAGCGCCAGGAGAGTTCTCAGGCCGGGAGGAAGACTCATCCTTCAAGATTATTCGGCGCCAAAGCCGATTCTCTGGCTCATGAATCACGCGGAAATGCCCCTGGCCAATCTGATCGGCCATGGCGATGTGGCTGCAAGATCCCTTGATGAGAACCGGGCATTTTGCGATGCGGCCGGTTTGAAGATTGAAAAACTGGAAAGGGCAAAGAAGTTCAGACTGCATCTTGTGGCGAGGAAGGAGAGGGCGTAAAGGGGAGCGATTAATGGCAGAAAGTTTGGGCAGGGATAATTGACATTTTGGAATGTCGCTATGTGATCTGGATAAAGAAACGAGGTTTACTACCGTACAGTCTGTGACTCAAGCGGCGTGCTCGTTTCTTTTTTGTTTTTTCTGGAAAGGTCACATGTCAAAATATGATGTTGAAATTGTATATATAACTATAGCAATTTATCTCAGTATGATAAAATGTAATAAGGCGAGATCGGTACTATATTAGCAAATAAATACATGAGAGGAACGGCTTCATGAAACAGCTAACGAATAGAGAATACGAAGTATATCGACAGTACATCAAAGATCAAGCGTACGGCAGAATATTAACTCCCGATGGCCTTCGGTTAATCTGCAGCGCGTTTGAAAACGACCCCGAGCAGATAGGAGTTCACATGCTACAGACCCTGGCAAAGTTTAGAAGTGAAGGAATTGTAAGGGAAAAATAGCCGGATGGAGATTAAGTCCAATATTCAGGACTGCTCACGAGTACAATTAATCGTAGAGATGCAGGGGCTCCGGGTGATGCCTCTTCGAAATACCAACCAAGGAGAAAAATTATGGCAGCAAGAAGTGCAAAAATCGATCAGAAAGCAGACCTTATCTGGGCAATCGCAGATAAGCTTACAGGAGTGTACAAACCCCATGAGTATGGAGAAGTAATACTTCCGCTTACTGTCATAAGAAGATTCGATTGTATCTTATCCGATACCAAGGATGCAGTCCTTGCCAAGTATGAGGAAGTGAAGAACCTTCCCATGAAGGATGTTCTTCTTCGGAAGGCGTCCGGGTTTGATTTCTATAACACAAGTAAATATACCTTCGAGCGGCTTATGGCTGATCCGGACAATATTGAGGATAACTTTAAGGATTGTAATTATTGTAAAAATCGTTTATAGTAAAAGCAGTTCATCTACCATGTGTAGAAGGAGTTCCTAAAGACGTTATGTTTTATACATAGCGTTTTTTGCTTTTAAATTAAGGTTTGCTTATATTTTGTTTTGAGGAAAGCCTGTGGATGATCATCCATAGGCTTTTTGGCATTCTATGTCATTTAAGAGACAAAGCGCTTGGGGAAGAAAACTTTAGTAGCAGCCAGGGCTGTTGGAAAATGGTATAATTGGTGCAAGCTTAAGAAACTAGAAGAACGATGGATTCCGGCAAGCTGGTGAGCAGGTTGTTTTAATCGATGATGACTATGAAAGCACGGTTGGGAGTCTGCTGTAAACGAAAGAGATGACGGGGAGGGACCAGGTCATGACAGAGATCAAAGCAATTCTCGGTGATATCACCAAGCAAACAGATGTTGATGCCATTGTAAACGCGGCCAATGAGTCCCTTCTGGGAGGTGGCGGTGTGGACGGTGCCATTCATCGCGCAGCCGGCCCTCGGCTGCTGGAGGAGTGCCGTACATTAAACGGATGCAAGACCGGCGAGGCAAAGATTACAGGAGCATATAATTTGCCATGTAAGTATGTCATCCATACGGTTGGACCTGTATGGCAGGGTGGAAAAAAGGACGAGGCCGTGCTCTTAAGAAACTGCTATATAAACTCTCTTTCAATTGCTAAAGAAAAGGGAATACGGACGATAGCGTTTCCTTCAATATCCACCGGTGTGTACGGGTATCCTGTTAACCAGGCAGCAACGGTTGCTTCATGTGCTGTGAACGATTTTTCCGAAGAGAACCCGGATGCATTCGATTTGATTGAATTTGTCTGCTTTGATGAGAAGACTCTGAATGCATATCAGGCGGAGATAGATGCACGGTGAGAAACGTATTTTGTGAATTGGAGACAATGAGATAGGAACGTATGACGGACTATCAGAAAGACTGGGTACAAAAGAAGAATGAACTCGTCTCCGCTATCCGGCAGCTGGGCTACCCGGAGGAACTGGGGGAGAGCATCGCGAAGCAGCTCGGCAGCCCCAGGGCCATGGAGCGGATGCTGGGATATCTGTATCACGAGATGCCGCGAAATGTGGAGATTCTTGTGGACGAGGCGCTGGCAATAAGGTCAGACTTTGACCGGTGGAGAGACAAGAAAGCGGCTGAGGAATACAACGCAAAGTACAATGAGATGCTGTACTACGGGCTGGGGACGGAAGATGATGAGTAGGAAAGAAGGACCGGGAGACCGGTCCTTCTCTTTATGTCAAAAGGTTATTTGAAGGATGGATTTCGAGTTAGAAATTGTCTGTATATTGATGAGAATTCTGCTCGAACATGATAAAATAAGTGCTAGTTGGTTATACATTTTTACCATGCAAGGTGGGAATAGAAAACATGATCGTATACAGCGCCACGAAAGCACAATTCAATGATGATGTGAACCTGAACCGCATTTCGGATATCATCCTGCAGAATCTTCGGGAGAAGAATATTCCCGGTGGACAGCTCGCGGAATATCATTCCTGGCAAAACTCCCTGCACTTTATGCGATCAGCAATTGATGATCCGGAGATTCCGGATGATGTGGATGTGGCTATTGAATATCAGATTCCCCGGACGTCAAAGCGTGTGGATTTTATGCTCGCCGGAGCGGATGCGAACAACAGAAGTAACGTTGTCGTGGTGGAACTGAAACAGTGGGATAAGGCAGAGAAGGTGGATGACATCATGCAGCATAGTGTCCGTGCCTTTACCGGCGGTGCGAAACGAATGGTCAATCATCCATCTTATCAGGCATATGCCTATGCAGCCTTTATCCGTAATTCTTCCGAACAGGTTCAGGATGAAAGCATCGGGATTCGTCCCTGCGCCTATCTTCACAATTGTGATCCGTCATTTCGGGCTCCTTTGGACGATCCCATCTATACTCCCTGGTTGGAGGAGGCGCCGCTCTTTGACAAGAGCCAGACGCTCAGACTACGGAGTTATATCAAACAGTTTATTTCTAAGAAATCAGCTTCCGGAGATCTACTCTATAAGATCGACAATGGCAGAATACGTCCCTCGAAGGCACTTCAGGATTGCCTCGTATCTCTTATGAAAGGGAATGAGGAATTCATTCTGCTTGATGATCAAGCAGTGGTCTTTGATATGTGCAAGAAGATGATGGACGCATGTCGTAAAGACCTGCAAAAGCGGTTGATCATTATTCAGGGAGGCCCCGGGACCGGAAAGTCTGTCCTTGCGGTTAACTTGTTAAAGGAGTTCATCACAAAAGGACTGAATGCTGCATATTGCACCAAGAACAGTGCACCCCGTGAAGCGTATCAAAAACTGTTGGCGCAGTCTGATCTTAAGGCACAGGTGAATATCAAACAGCTCTTTCGATCACCCTTTGGGCTTTGTAATGCATCGCCAAATTTCTATGATTGCCTGATAGTGGATGAGGCCCACCGACTGGTTCAGAAGATGTACGGTGACTGGAATGGCGAGAATCAGGTGAAGGAATGCATCAACGCTTCGCTTTTCACAATATTCTTGATTGATGAGGATCAGCAGATTACTACGAAGGATATTGGATCTATTGAGGAAATTCGGAAATGGGCAGGTGTCTATGGTAGCCAAGTGATTCAGAATGAGCAGACCGTATTACAGTCCCAGTTCCGTTGTAACGGCAGTGATCAGTACATTCAG
>JAEEGF011524265.1_pt1 | contig 16367 bp, 12 predicted proteins | sample 9134171 | NCBI WGS metagenome assembly JAEEGF01 (sample SAMN16246542, study PRJNA631951) | gut metagenome | biome: gut microbiome; feature: rumen; material: AP-attached | host: Bos | place: Iran: Karaj | collected 2018-10
CTACGAGGTTGATAGGCACCGAGTGTAAGTGTGGTAACACATTCAGCTGAGGTGTACTAATAGGTCGAGGGCTTATTCAAAAGATAAAGCGAATGAGAAAGAAACTCAGCGCGACTTAAGTATGATACTTGTTGAGATGGTTAGTGGTCATCTCCGTTGTTTGTATGAGGTTTTGAGTGTACATTTAAGTTAATACTCAAGGCTTATTCCTCGATAGCTCAATGGTAGAGCACTCGGCTGTTAACCGAGGGGTTGTTGGTTCGAGCCCAACTCGGGGAGCTTTTATTAGTTTACGGATCTTTATATTAGTGTTATAATACATTCATGGTTCGTTAAGCTATATTTATAAGGCCCTGTGGTCAAGAGGTTAAGACATCGCCCTTTCACGGCGGTAACACGGGTTCAATTCCCGTCAGGGTCATTCACTATATTTAAAATGAGGACGTTTAGCTCAGTTGGTTAGAGCAACCGGCTCATAACCGGTCGGTCCTGGGTTCGAGTCCCCGAACGTCCACTAAACGGCCCAGTGGCTCAGTTGGTTAGAGCGCCGCCCTGTCACGGCGGAGGTCGACGGTTCAAGTCCGTTCTGGGTCGCTCGAAAATATGTCACTGGCAGATTTGCAGTGACTTATTTTATATATAAAATACGCCGGCGTGGCGGAACTGGCAGACGCCCGGGACTTAAAATCCCGTGGGTAGCGATACCCGTACCGGTTCGATCCCGGTCGCCGGCATAAATATAAAGCTCAAATCCTTACGAAACAGGATTTGAGCTTTTTTCATGCAATAAAAGTTGTGATAAGTTATGACTGCCAGATTGATAATTAGGATGAAATATTATTTATGACTCAGAATTTCTTCCTTCGGTTGAGCTTGGCCATGGAGGCGAGGGTAGGAATCTTCATAGGGCAGATATCTTCACAGGCAAGAGATTTGGAACAGCCTGAGGCGAAATGTTCTTCATATTCCTTCTGAATATCCTGCTTATGATTGGCACTGCGGGATGCAACAAGATATGAGTCGTTTGCGAATTCTGCACCGTAGAACTTGTCTCCCTTGGCGTAGTTCGGGCAGATCTCAAGGCAGAGGCCGCATTTGAGGCATTTTGCAGCAAGATATTGATGCTCATGCTCCTTCGAGTCTGTCGGCTGGTAGGATTCGATGTAGGTATTTGCCTTTTTCAGGTTTTCCTGGATGATGCTGCGGTCAACGAGAAGGTCGCTAACTGTTGGAAACTTGCGCAGTGGTTCAAGAGTGATTTCGTCCTCAGGAAGATCCTTCAGAAAGGTTTCACAGGCAAGAGCCGGATGGCCGCAGATGACCATCGCACATCCGCCGCACATTCCCTGGAGGCAGGAGCATTCCCAGGAGATCAGTTCGGCTTTATTACCCTCTATATCAACCAGATCATCCTTATAATTCAGTTCATCAATAAGTGCAGCAACCGATATTTCCCTTGAACCTTCATAGGAGAAGGTCTGCCAATACGGCTCTGAAAACGGCGACTGCTGCCGTAATATTCTAATTCTCATATGTGAGCTCCTAATCTATGTGTTATCTCTCGTAATTGCCTTCGGTGTCTAAACGTGTGGTTATATTTCCATTATTATAGGTTAGTATGGTTGAGGCGCGGAATTCATCACTGGTCTCCGGGTAATCGGTACGTACGTGGGCACCGCGGGTCTCCTTGCGGCTTTCTGCAGCGATTAGAGTGGCTTTGGCAAGTGCAAGGATACCACCTACGCTGTAGTTAAAATATGGCATTTCAGAAGCGTTGAAATGTATCTTATCGACATTTTCAAGGAGGAAAGTGACTTCGTCGATGCCCTTCCTCAGTTCTGTTTCACTTCGTGCTATTCCCAGTCTTTCCTGCATCAGGTCAGCGAGGAGCTTTCTTACATGCATGACAGAGAAGCTGCTTGATGTTTTATAGCCATCCTCGAGTTTCTTCTGATCCTTAGCGAGGCTCTCTGCAAAACATCTTATTATTGAAGCATTGTTCTCGCTTGACATGTTGTCTGTAGGAGTATAATTCATGTTTGAACTGTCAGCAATCGCTTTTGCGGCGGTGCGGCCGCTGTAAACGGCGGCGAGAAGCGAGTTGCCGCCGAGGCGGTTTGCACCGTGATAGATGGAAGCGCATTCGCCGACTGCGTAGAGATTCTTTATATTTGTTTCGTGGTTAAGGTTGACTGCCAGCCCGCCCATGAAAAAGTGAACAGACGGCTCGACAGGGATACTTTCCTTCGAGATATCGATGCCACGGTATTTCATGCATATATCATAAATCTCCGGGATCCTTTCGAGGATCTTTTTCTTCCCAAGAAAAGAAACATCCAGAAATACAGGCTTATGCAGCTCATACATGGTTCTTGAAACCACGTCTCGTGGCATGAGGTTGCCCTTTTCACCGTATTTTTCTTCCATGAAGTAGACACGTTTGCCGCCTTCTTCATAATACAGCCTTCCGCCTTCGCCACGGGCTGCCTCAGAGATAAGCATTTTTTTCTGGCCGGTGAGTATGGTGGTCGGATGGTATTGAATGAATTCGAGATTCTTCAGCTCGGCACCCTGCATGAAGAGCTTCCCTGCGGTGTAGCCGTCGCACTGGGTAGAGCCGGTGGTCTTGCCGAAAAGCGCATTTTGACCGCCGGTCGCAATAACAACTGCATCAGACGTCACGTCCTCCAATCTGCGGGTTCCTTCATTGAAAAGCCTTGCGCCGTAGCACACGCCGTCCCTGATAAGACCACTGTGAAAATCGGTCCAGAGAAGGCGCTTGATAAGTCCCAGCCCTTCGTATCTTCTTGCTTCCATAACCAGTGCAGTCACAATCTGCTTGCCGGTAGAAGCGCCGCAGTAGCAGGTGCGTCTGTGGGACTGTCCACCGAAGGCACGCTGGTCGATCTTGCCCTCCGCAGTCCTTGAAAATACAGTTCCGAGATGCTCGAGCCACGCCAGTATTTCCGGCGCAGTTTTACAGAGGCCAGTCACAGCTTCACGTCCTGCGATGAAGCAGCCGCCCTTCAGAGTGTCTTCGATATGTGATTCGATGCTGTCGCCTTCGTCCTTATGGTCGAGAGCCGCATTTATGCCGCCGGCCGCAAGAACAGACTGGGCGCGCTCGGACGGGAAAGGCGAAACTATAGTAACATGTATATTGCGGGAAGCGCATTCGATGGCCGTGGTCAGGCCGGAAATACCGCTTCCGATCACTAAAACCTTTTTCATGCGACACCTCCAGTATTTGGCAGATTGAACAGATGGTAGTATGCGCGCGTCAGCAGGATTGATGCGGCGAGGAACCCGAGTATCATGAGTACCCAGAGAACCCTGTCGATCTTTCGCTGCGTCTCTCTGCTGGTGATGAGCCCAAGTGTGATAAGGGCTCTTGTGAAAGATACTGAAATATGCAGAAATACAGTTGCGAAGAAGAGAATCGCGACGGTGATGCATATGATGAAGAACCATAATCCGTTCTCACGGTGAGTTGTCAGCATTTTGGAAAGCAACGTGTGAAAGAACAGGAGTATGAACATCGCCGCAGCACTCAAACGCTGGATCAGGGTTCGTATATTTTCCTTTGGATAGGCTGTGCCACGCTTTGGCCTTTCGTGTACGAAAAATACCATATAGGCGCTGATCAGGGCGTGGGTAAAGCAGATGCCGGCGCAGATATGTGCGGTGAGCTTTAAGAGCTTAAGTATATCTTTGAGGGTAGTCCCGTAGTAGACTTCGAGGGTGATGTGCGTCAGGCAGACGGCCGCAAGAAGAAGTCCGAGGACTGCATTTAGCTTTTTCAGTTTCATATGCCGCGGTACTCCTTTCGGGACTGATGATAGTTGATGTGACAAGGGGTGATTGTGAGTGAACCCCCTATCTATAATATGACGTAATTGCCACGTTTTTTCAAGGGCACTTTCACGATAAAAAATACTTGCATATATAAAACTATGGTGATATGATGTATCAAACGGATATATCATGATGATATATTAGCATATTGCATATGGATATGCAAGATAAGAAAGAAAATAAACATATAAATCATTAATTAGTAACGGAGGCAGTTATGGCAAGAGAGAGAAAGATAGATATGGTTATACTCGGGCTTCTGAGTCATGAGGATCTTACAGGATATGACATCAAGAAAAGGATCGATGGCGCGATTAGCTTTTTCTGGAAGGGAAGCTTCGGAAATATTTATCCGGCGCTCAAGGATATGGAGGATCAGGGACTTATCGTGAAGAGCGACACTTCTGTGGGAGGACGTGAGAGAATCACGCACCGCATAACGGAGCAGGGCAGGGAGGCCCTTTCCGGATGGCTGAAGGACGAGCAGGCAAGCAATGAGCTGCGATATGAAACACTCCTTAAGCTGTTTTTTGGAGGTGTGGCCGGCAAGGAAGTTGCACTGAAGAATATTGAGATATTTGAGGAGAATATAAAGAAGGATCTGGCGATACTTAAGGGCTTTGCGAAGGCGCTGGAGCAGGAGCTTAGCGAAGAGGATCATCTGTATTTTTACCTGACTGCAACCTTTGGAATAGAAACCTACGAAGCGTATCTTAGATGGTGCACGGGCGCTAGGAAGATGTTGAAATAGAAAAAGATGGTGCATCATTTGTTATGAAATAGATGCCGAAACAATAGAAAGGATAGGGTGTAATAATGAAATTTGGATTTTCATACGTTGGACTGATATTTCTTGCGATGCTTATGATACCGAATCTGATATGGACGAAGAACCTGCCGAAGGATTACGAAAAATACGTCAAAAGCGAGAACAAGATCTTGCTGGCCTTCGAAAGGATAGGTGAAGTGTTGGTTTCGGGTCTGGCACTTATATTTAAGGATTTTAACCTCCGCTCATGGACAAACTGGTCATGGTGGCTTGTGGCTGCAGCGGTTCTGATGGTGCTTTACGAGATATTCTGGATCAGGTATTTTAAAAGTGAGAAGACCATGAAGGATTTCTACAGCAGTATACTGGGTGTTCCTGTTGCGGGCGCAACGCTTCCGGTGATCGCATTTATGCTGCTTGGTGTATACGGAAAGAACCCAGTCATGATAGCAGCGACTGCCATCCTGGGTATCGGCCACATTGGTATACATCTGATGCATAAGAAAGAAACTGAAGAATAATAAAGAATAATTATTTCAAAGAATAAGCCACCGGTGGTATTCATCGGTGGCTTTTAAGGTTAAGACCTTAGTTCGCAGGTGCTCCGGAATAGATGAACTCAACGTTGTAGAACTGATCGGCCAGAGCCTGGTGAGCAGTCTCGTCGTCCTTAGGATAGAGGACACCGATCGCATAGTTTCTGCCGTTGATATTGAAGTAGATGCTGTCTGCGGCGAAATCATTTCCGTCGATGACGATAGTAATCTTATATGCAGGAAGGGCTTTTGTTGCCTCGTCAGTAATATTTGGCCAGAGCTCGCCAAGAGTGGTTTCCGTAAAGTCCTTGTGAAGGTTTGCGTTATCCTCATCCTTCGGCTTGCCCTTCTCGCGTGCAATCTCTGCAATGTCGCCGTCCTGATCCTTCAGAACATTGATCTTGAAATAAGAGTCACCGCGGTTGAAGGTATCTGCATTCTTGTAGGTTATGCTGATCAGATTGGAGTCGATCACAATTGTGTCGGAAGAAGGATCGATCGATGAAGCCTCCTGAAGCTGTGGGCTCTCAAAGCCTTCGTTGACCTTGATCTTGAAATCCTCATTTGAGATGTAGTAATTATCCTTCTCGATAAACGCCTTGCCGGTGTATTCGACAGTCTGTGCCATCGCTGTAAGCTCAGCACGGATATCCTCAGCGCTCGCCTCTTCGTCAAGCTCATATAGAGAGAGCTGTGAACTCTGTGTAAATATCTGATAAAGTGCACAGTTAAGATTCTTGCCATCTTTTTTGCCCTTCCAGGCAAGATAATAATGGTCGTCGTCGATCTTCTCCTGGCTGATATCAGAAACGGCTACTTCATAGCCTGCTGATATATTTTCGCAAAGGAAGCCGATAGTAGCTTCATGGCTTGCGTGATTTACGATAGGGATATTTACGACGAGGGAAGTTCTCCCACCGTTCTTTCCAAAATACTTTGTGTCATCTCCGTCGTACTTGCCACTTGTCTGCGAGAAGCTTCCATCGATGGTGAGCTTGAAATCCCCTATAGCAAGCTCGGTGCCATTCACCGTATTTGAAGACGTATCATTTTGGCTGGCAGTATTATCCTTATTGTCTGAATCCTTTTTCCCGCATGCAGCAAGCGCCAGTATTAATAAAATACAGGTGAATACGCGCAGTTTCTTAAATCTTTCTCTCATACTTTTTCCCTCCTAGTGTGTGTTCGTGAAATATAGTGTGTCATGAACATTGTTATAACGGATCATGTTTCTTATGGATAGAAACTTTATCACAGCCATTCCTTATATACAAGCAACTATTTTGAGCATTTATGCTATTCTAAGTGGCGGAATTAAAGCAGAAATGATATGATTATATGAGTCGTGTATCTCACGACATTAATAATGATTAATAAGGAATCAGGTGGCAAAATATGAAAGCAGTGTATTTGGAGAAGAAAGCGGTTAGTGACGACGATAAGATATTTGAGCCGATCACTTCGGTTATAGATACGGTATTTTATGATAATACGACCGAGGCCGATAAGTTCGAGCATATCGGCGACGCGGAGATCATATTTTCAAATAAGGTGACTATTGATGAGGAGACTTTCCGGAGATGTCCTAATCTGAAATACGTCGGTGTCTGCGCTACCGGCTACAACGTGGTTGATACCGAGGCGGCAAGAAGACATGGTGTTGCTGTGACAAATGTTCCGGCTTACAGTACGGAGGCGGTTGCCCAGCTTGCCTGGGGACTTATACTTGACTCGGCGAGCAATATAAGCCTGCACAACGACAGCGTGCATCAGGGCGACTGGATTAGATCGGAGGTTTTCTGTTATACGATCAGGCCAATCATGGAGCTTTCCGGCAGGACGCTCGGAATCGTCGGCTACGGAAATATCGGAAGGAGAGTTGCTCAGATCGCGAAGGCCTTCAACATGAAAATATTGGTGCATACAGCTCATCCGGAGAAATACACCGGGGCTGCCGGCGCGAGTGAAGGCGGTGCCGGAATGTCTGAGAAGAGTGACACCCCACAGACTGAGCAGAGCGGTATAAGATTTGTATCGCTCGATGAATTGTTCCGTGAGTCGGATGTTATTACGCTTCACTGCCCGATGACTAAGGAAACTGAGGGTATGATCTGCGCTGAAAATATAGCTAAGATGAAAGACGGCGTCATCATAATAAATGTTTCAAGAGGCGGTCTTGTAGTTGAAGAGGACCTTGCAGACGCGCTTAAGAGTGGCAAGGTAATGAGTGCCGCGGCTGATGTTGTCTGTGAAGAGCCGATGAAGGAGGGCAATCCTCTTCTTACAGCTCCGAATATGGTCATCACACCGCATATCGGATGGTCAGGTCTTGGAGCCCGCGAATGTCTGGTACAGACGATTGCTGATAACCTGAAGGCTTATCTTGAGGGTAGAGAGCTGAATAGAGTATAATCATATATAAAATAATAAACCGGCAGTTTACTCGTTTGTGAGTGTACTGCCGGTTTTATTTTTTATGATTGTCTGTGTTATTGTATGTTGAAATTATTTTTTAGTCTGTGTCAGATTTGTTTGAATCATTTTTTTCAAGTTGCTCTTTTCGGAGCTTCTTCATATGTTCACGAGCTTTGTCATAAACATTATATGATTCAGAAAACTTAGGACTGTAGTCATTGACGTACAGTCCTTTTTTAGTTTCGTTATTATTCTCTTTTTTGTCCGAACTTGATCTTTTATCTTTTCTCATAGTTGCCACGATGTTTTTTTGATCGCTGTTTTATCTACAGAATCCCCGGATTATTTATTGTCATATTCTTCATCATCTAAGTCTTCGTCAGGGTCTTCTTCACTGTCTTCTTTTTCTGCGAGATCCATGATGTTTCTAATCCTGTCGGCTGCATTTTCTGAGGACGGTTCTTCCTCGGTATTGTTATTGTTTGAAGAATTATCGGTGGTATCTGTATCTTCAGAAACATTAACTGTTTCCTCAATGTAGTTTTCATCCGAAGAGCTATCAGTTGTCTCGATAGATTCGCTATCATCAGTGGTATTTACAGAAACCTCAATCGGCTCTTCTGCAAAGGTGATTTCGATCGAGTCATCAATCGGTTCTGCAAAATCGTCATCAATCTGCTTGTCGCCGGTTTCTTCATCTGCAAGAAGCTCGTCTTCGTATTCGAAGAAGGAACCGTAGTAGATGCGGGCGTTGATGCCCATGATGATCCTCAGACCGATAAGAATAAGACCTGCAACAAGTATAACTGTATCTTCATAGAAAATGTAGATGATAAGTCCCGGAAGGATGTACAGGCATATGGTGAACATCAGGCCAACGAAATGCTTTGCTGCAAAATATATCGAATCGAGAAGTACGTTGCTGAGGCTGTTTCTGTCCTCGTGCTCCGGAAGCTCGTCGAAGTTAGCTGTGATAGAAGCTGCTCCTGTGGAAACGGTTTCTGCGACGCTGCTAAATTCTGATGTATTTGCTTTTATAGAACTATTCTCGGGGGTGTTAGCTGTTTCTGACGGAGTACTTAATTCATTCTGAGTGCCCTCAGATATTGAAGAGTCCTTCTTATCTGCAGAGTCATCAGCCTTGTCCTCGTCTGCGAAGTATTTGATTGAGGAAGAAGTATCGGCCTTCTTCATGATCTCGCGGGATGGCGTTTCGGTACGCGCAACCTTTGAGAAACGCTTCATGTAAGCGGTCAGAACCTCGGTGTTGTGTGACGGATCATTTGGAATCTCATCGATACTTTTTGCGGCTGACGGGTCTGACTCTGAAGCAACAGTGGAACCGTCCCCTGAAAAACCTGCTTCATTCTCGGCAGCGGCTCTTTCTGCGGCCAGCTTCGCCTCTCGTCTGTCTCTATCCTGGATCGCGTAAACGGCAGCTCTGTAATCGGAGGTTACCGCATTTATCGCAAGTACCGGGAAGGTGTATATAAGTACGGCGCAGAGTATTCCGGCCATCAGTATGAACAGTACGCTGAGGAGCTTATTCGGCAGCGGTCCGATCGGGCTGAAGACCAGTGCGACTGCGATGAAGAAGCCCATGACCAATAGATACCCTATGAAATACGATATGGAAAGCTTCAGGTGCTCGCGGAATCTCTGCAGGAGCATCTTTACCGAATAGTTGCGGTGCTTCTTGTCGTATTTCGCAGTAAATACTATGTCGAAATACGCTGTCATGGCTGTTCCGATCGTAACGACCGGCAGCAGGAGCAGCACGAAAACTATATTGAACAGGAAAAAGTTTCCTATCAGATACAGTATCGCTCCGAATAGTCCGCCGGAATCCTTCTTCGCTTTGACAGTTTTTTCCGGTTCGACAGTTTCTACAGTCTTTTCCGGTTCGACAGTTTCTACAGTTTTTTCCGGTTCGACAGTTTCTACAGTTTTTTCCGGTTCGACAGTTTCTACAGTTTTTTCCGGTTCGACAGTTTCTACAGTTTTTTCCGGTTCGACAGTTTCTACTGTCTTTTTCTGTTCAACAGATTCGACAGTTTCTTCCGGTTTTACTTTCTGCTCTGTAGTATCTTCGTGTATGAGATTGTCAGTTGTTTCTTTAATTTCGTCCATCTGTAACGTTCTCCGTATTTTAAATCCATCCCTTAATCTAACATAATTTATTAATAAAAACAATCTGTGGATTATTATTGTTTTCTTAGTATTTTCGTCAAATAGGTTTTGCGGTATAATCTGTGTATCAGGGGGCTTTCCTGGGCGGACACTCGCCTTTGAGAGCAGCAGGAATCTGCTTGAGAGAAAAACAGCGAAAATGGAGGTTGGAAAGTTGGATAAAAAAAGCAAGTCATCACTATTTAAAATAAAATACAATGCACCGGTAACGCTGACCTTTGCACTTATCTGTCTTGCGGCACTGGTGCTGGGCTATGCCACAAAAAACAGCGTGACGAGGCAGTTCTTCGCGGTGTACAGGTCAAGGGTGAGCCTTGCGTGGTTTGTGAGACTGATCGGACACTCCCTCGGACATGTTGACTTCGACCATTTCTTCGGAAACATGACGCTCTTTCTCCTCCTCGGTCCAATCCTTGAGGAAAAATACGGTTCAAAGGATCTGATTGAGATGATCGTGATCTGCTCGGTTGTTGAGAGCGCAGTTCAGATGATATTTGTGCCGCATACGGCACTTCTCGGCGCCAGTGGAATAGTATTTATGATGATAATACTTGCTTCAGCAGTAAATATCAAAGAGGGCGGAATACCTCTCACCATGATATTGGTCATCATGATCTATCTTGGTAAAGAAATATGGGCGCAGTTCACGACTCATGATAATATTTCGCATCTGACACATATTGTCGGAGGAGTCTGCGGGGCGTTCTTCGGCTTTGCCTACGCCAGAATAGCGGCAGGGAAGAGGACGGGACGATAAACGTAATCAGCGATTTCCGCCCGCCGGAAGCTGAGGAAATAAGATTATTGATAATAACTATCAGCGGTTTCCGCCCGTCGGAAGCTGAGGAAATAAGGTTATTGATAATAACTATCAGCGGTTTCCGCCCGTCGGAAGCTGAGGAAAACTTTGCGCAGTATGGTAACAGAGACTGTAGATAAGCTCTGCCAGGTCATGACTTGACATATTAAAATCGTTGTCGAGCCATTTGCAGATGATGCTTTTCACGCCGTCGATCATATATGCATAAACATATTCGTTTTTCTGGCTGTCTCCGAAAACCGGCCATTTGTCATACACATCGTTCAGAAGATCCGTAAGGATCACAGCGCCGACCTCTCCGTTGGTGTCGTTAAACATGATCGTACGATACTGAACGCTGTTCTCTTTAACAAAATCAAGAAATTCTGACAGCAGTTTGCTTTCGAGACCTTTATATGTAGTGGTCGAAATGAATTCTGCTGTCTTTTCTTTTAATTCATTGATTATGTCGTCAAGAAGCTGCTGCTGATCAACGTAATGAAGATAGAAGGTTGTTCTGTTGAGATCAGCCTGGTCACATATTTCCTTGATGGTTATTTTATGGAAAGGTTTATTCTGCATGAGTTCTATGAGTGCTGTTTTGAACAGCAGCCTGGTCATTTGTTTTCTTCTTGAATTTGCCATGATCGAACCTCCGGAATGATAACCTGATCAAAGCAGTTATTTTGATCAGGCTGAATAATTGATTATTTTTTTAAAATACAGATTAATTATTTTTGTACAAATTTAGACACATTTAAAAAAAATGTTGATTATACAACATAAAAAAATAAACTGCGTATTGTTAATTCAACACGGTGTCGATATAATGTTAATGTTTTTGACGTAAAAAATCAAGCGGCTTTTGGTGTGTATGAGCGTTATGCAAAATTCACAGAAATATCACAAAAACGCTATGGTTTATAAAAAAATAATGTAATACAATATACACTGCCGTATCGGACACTATTCATAAAGGTGACTTATCGGCAAGAATTAAAATGAAAGGGATAAAAAGATGTTATCGAAATTCAGTGTCAAAAGACCGTATACGGTACTGGTCGGAGTAGTGCTTGTCATAGTACTCGGCGTAGTAGCACTCAGAAGTATGACGGCCGACCTTCTTCCCAATATGACCTTCCCTTATGCGGTAGTCATTACAACAGATATGGGAGCAAGCCCGGAGGCTGTGGAGTCGGAAGTAACCGCTCCTATAGAAGCGGCGCTTGCAACGACCTCTAATCTGAAACAAATCCAGTCAAGGTCGTATTTCAGCTATTCCATGGTTATCCTGGAATATGAACAGAGCGCAAATATGGACTCTGTTCTTATCGAGATTCAGCAGTCACTCGATCAGGTTAAGAGTACCTTCGGTGATTCGGTTGGTTCACCTATAGTTATGCAGATCAATCCGGACATGATTCCGATCTATATTGCTGCAGTAGGTGTTGAGGGTATGGATATCACAACTCTTACAACCTACGTTGATTCCAACATCAAGCCTCAGCTTGAGAGTATCGAAGGTGTTGCATCCGTAACAGCAATGGGCGGAGTTACAGAGCAGATACGTGTAACACTGGATGATGAGAAGATAAAGGCGCTTAACGAGAAGGTTCAGAGTGCGATAAATGCACAGTTCGATGCTATCGAGAAGCAGCTTGATGATGCAGAGAAGATGATGGGCGGCCGTACACTTGCTGATAAGAAGGCCTTCCTCGAGAGCAGCAAAGCAACTCTCGAAACACTTTCAGAGCAACTTGTTCAGACCTCTAACGGAGTAACTGAACTTCAGAACGGTATAGCAGGACTCGAGCAGGTTATCGCTCTCTACGATGACGGAACCTTAAACGATGAGCAGTTCACAGAGGCTAACGACTTCGATATCGCAACTGCACGTGCACAGCTTGAAGAGCTTAAGGGCCAGCTTGACGGAATCGAGAAGAGCCTTACCGAGATGAGCGCAAGCCTCACACAGCTTGGCATAAATATTACTTCGCTTGATGATCTTCCTACGGTTATCGGCACGGTAGCTCAGATGACGGCAGCCTTCGATATGGGTATCGCAGCTGTTGATACAGCTATCGCAAGAGTTGAAGCTGGCGAGATCACAGAAGCAGAAGCACTTAATGAGATAAAGAATAACGAAGCGCTCAGCGCTATAATCCCTGATATTGAGACCTTCAAGCTTGATACAGGTCTCACAATAGATGAAACAAGAGCACAGCTTGACGATGCGAAGGAGAAGGCAGCTTCTGCAGCAGATATCGAAAGCATCCTTGATATGGACCTTCTTGAGAAACTTCTTACAGCTCAGAACTTTGAGATGCCTGCAGGCTATGTAAATGACGCAAGAGGTCAGTTCCTTGTTAAGGTTGGTGACAAGGTTGAGAGTATGGACGCTCTTGCAGATCTCGTACTTATCGATCTCGGACTTGAGGGTATCGACCCTATCAAGGTTTCCGATGTTGCCGATGTAGAGATGATCGATGATTCGGCTGAGGTTTATGCAAATGTAGACGGAAGACCCGGCATCATACTTTCTTTTGAGAAGCAGACAGGCTACTCTACCGGTGATGTTACCGACGCTATCAATGAAAAGTTCAAGTCACTTGAGAAGAGTGAGGATGAGGATATCAAGTTCTCAACTCTTATGGATCAGGGACTTTATATCGATATAATAACAAGTTCTATCTTCCAGAATATGATCATCGGTGCGGCACTTGCTATCATCATTCTCATCATATTCCTGAGAGACGGAAGACCGACACTCATCATCGCCTGCGCGATTCCGCTTAGTGTTATCTTCGCAGTCGTACTGATGTATTTCTCAAATGTAACACTCAATATCATATCAATGTCAGGCCTCACGCTTGGTATAGGTATGCTTGTTGATAACTCGATAGTTGTTATCGAAAATATATATCGACTGCGAAACGAAGGCATGTCTATCAAGAAAGCTGCAGTTTACGGTGCAAGACAGGTTGCGGGAGCTATCACAGCTTCAACACTTACAACAGTCTGCGTATTTGCGCCTATCGTCTTCACGGATGGTATTACAAGACAGCTCTTCGTTGATATGGGGCTTACGATACTCTACACACTCGGTGCCAGCCTTCTTGTTGCCCTTACACTTGTTCCGGCAATGGCAGGCGGTATGCTTGGCAAGGAGAAGAAGAAAAAGGAGAAGAAGAGTGTATTTGACAAGGTTATGGACTGGTACACAGGCTTCCTCAGAAAGTGTCTCAGATTCAAACCGCTTGTATTTATTCTTACGATCGCAATCCTTGTGGGCAGCGTACTTCTCGCTGTTTCAAGAGGAACAGCGTTCATGCCTGAGATGTCGAGCACACAGGCAACAGTTACTCTTGAGCCTTTTGAGGGAGAGAATCCTTCACTTGAAGAGATGACAGCATATTCGGATACACTTGTTGAGAAGCTGATGGAGTTCCCTGAAGTGACGACAGTTGGCGCTATGTCAGGCGGCGGTTCGGGACTCAGCATGTTCTCAGGTGCCGGCGGAAATGATGTTAAGATCACAGTTTACGTTATTGTTGATGAAGAGGCAAAGGTCAGCAACGATGAGCTTGAAGAGAAGATAAATAAGGCTGCTGAAGGACTTCACTGCCAGGTTAAGGTCAGTGCAAATATGATGGATTCGATGTCTGCGCTTTCGGGTACCGGTATTTCAATTAATATCAAGGGACGTGATATGGAGAAGATGCAGGCCATCGCTTCAGATATCGCAGCTATACTTGAAGATGTTGAAGGTACTGTTGATGTCGATGACGGACTGAATACACTTTCTGATGAGATGCATATCACTGTTGATAAAGACAAGGCTGCCAAATACGGTATGACCGTTGCACAGGTATTCCAGATTATTTATGGCAAGATGGCAGCAACAACCGCATCAACAGTTATAGAGACGGATGTTAAGGATTATGATGTATTTGTAAGAACAATGGAGCAGTCAGAGCTTACTCTTGATGAGCTTAAAGAGCTTACATTTACTTACACAGACAGAACAACAGGTCAGGTTTCTGAAATTCCACTTACAGAGATCGCCGAGTTCCGTGAGACAGCAGAGCTCAGCGTTATCCAGAGACAGGCGCAGAACCGTTTCATCACAGTTAAGGCAGGTATTGATGAGAAACATAATGTTGGTCTTGTCGGAAATGAAGTAAGAGACAGACTTGATGATTACGAGGTCCCTGAAGGCTATTCGGTTGAGATGGCCGGTGAGGATGAGACTATCAATGATGCAATGAGACAGCTTGCGCTCATGCTTCTTCTCGCAGTTATATTCATCTACCTCGTAATGGTTGCACAGTTCCAGTCGCTGCTTTCACCATTCATTATCATGTTCACTATTCCGCTTGCATTTACGGGAGGCTTCCTTGCTCTCTTCCTCACAGGTCAGGAGGTCAGCGTTATCTCAATGGTCGGCTTCGTAATGCTTTCGGGTATCATAGTTAACAACGGTATCGTTCTCGTTGATTACATCAATCAGCTGAGACGTCAGGGTATGAGCAAGAAGGAAGCTATCGTTGAGTCTGCAAAGACAAGAATGCGTCCGGTACTTATGACAGCCCTTACAACCATCATCTCGATGTCAACCATGGCAGTCGGCCTCGGTCAGGGCTCTGAGATGGGTCAGCCAATGGCTATCGTAGTTGTAGGTGGTCTTATCTACGGTACACTCCTCACACTCGTTGTCGTTCCATGTATCTACGATGCATTTAACCGCGAGAAGGATATGAGAGAAGAAGAACTGTAAAATATTATGCAAAAGTAACAACGGCACCCCGTTTTTCGGCGATAAAACGGGGTGCTTTTTTGCTTTATAAAATTGTCAGAATATTGTATAATATACGCATACGAATCAGACAAAACGAGAGGGAGGGGATTATGATGAAAAAAAGACAAAGGCTATTTCTTAAGAAGCTTTCAGCAATACTACTTTCGCTGGCGGTGATCATGTCGACAGTGTCCTGCGGCAAGAGCAAGGACAATGGCTATTCGGAAAAAGAGTTATCTACGCAGTACTTTGATGTGGGAGATGATGGTTCATATATCTACAACGGTCCAAATAAAGCTACACAGCTTACCGAACAGGATATCCAGAACATGAATAATGGCAATGCCATCATAGTCTATGATGACAACCATCAGTATGTTACCACGATCATAGGCAAGTTCTATGATAAGAAGGTTACGGATAATGAGAACGCACTTCTTTCGCTTAACGGACTTGCTACACTCCTTGGTTTCACAAAGGGTCAGGAGTTTTTTGCCCTTTATGGAGAAAAGAATGCGGCGGGATATACTCATTATACCTATCAGCAGAGATATGGCGGTGTTACCGTTGAGTATTCTACACTCAGGATATTTGTTGATCCGGAAGGCTATGTATGCGCTCTCCAGAATTCTTTTGTACCGGAACTTGGTATAACAGAAGCAAAATCCATGAGCAATTCGGAAGCGGAGACAATAGTAAACCAGATTCTGGCGGACAATAATAAAAGCGCAAATATATATTCCGAGTACACAAAGCAGGTATATTATTATGACTATGATCGTGTAGTTAACTGTATGGCGGTTTACACGGACAATCCTTTCACGGATGAGTCCTTCGATATGCCTTATCTGGTATTTTATATTAATACTGATGATGGGCGTATGCTGAGCTATTTACCGACTGCAAATCCTCAGGGCGGAAGTATGGGTGACAACGTCAATCATGATCAGTATTTTGACACGCTTGAGATGAAGTCCTGGTCGGGTACGATAAATCTATACGGCG
>JAEEGF012083779.1_pt1 | contig 16365 bp, 11 predicted proteins | sample 9134171 | NCBI WGS metagenome assembly JAEEGF01 (sample SAMN16246542, study PRJNA631951) | gut metagenome | biome: gut microbiome; feature: rumen; material: AP-attached | host: Bos | place: Iran: Karaj | collected 2018-10
TATGCGCCTTCGATTTGCTCGCGGCGGAGGATGGTCTGGATGGCTTCGGCCACCACGGCGTAGTTCTGTTGCAGGTCTTGTCGGATCTTGTCTTCGTTGAGCAGGAGCTTGTCCAAACCTTTCATCAGCGACTTCAAAGCAATCAAGGTATGAGCAATCGGGACACCAATGTTGCGGGTGACGGTGGAGTCGGTGAGGTCGCGCTGCAGGCGGCTGATGGGCAGCTTGGTGCTGAGGAAAGTGAGGATGGCATTGGCCATGCCGAGGTTGCCTTCGGCGTTCTCGAAGTCGATAGGGTTCACCTTGTGGGGCATCGCCGACGAGCCGACTTCGCCCGCCTTGATTTTCTGCTTGAAGTATTCCATCGACACATAGAGCCAGATGTCGCGCGACAGGTCAATCAGGATGGTGTTGATGCGGCGCAGGGCATCGAAATAGGCGGCCATGTAGTCGTAGTGCTCAATCTGCGTGGTGGTTTGTTGGCGTTTGAGTTTCAGGCTCTTTTCCACGAACTTCTTCGCGAAGGTCGGCCAGTCGATGTCGGGGTAGGCCACCTTGTGGGCGTTCATGTTGCCCGTGGCGCCGCCGAACTTGGCCGTGAAGGGCACACTGTTCAACATCTTCATCTGGTCATTGAGACGCTCCACGAAGACGTAGATCTCCTTGCCCAGATGCGTCGGGCTGGCGGGCTGACCGTGGGTCTTGGCCAGCATAGGGATGTCGCGCCATTCCTCGGCCATGCCTTTCAGTTTGTCGACGAGGTCTTCCAAGGCGGGCTTCACCACCAGTTTGTGGGCCTCCATCATCGAGAGCGGCACGGCGGTGTTGTTGATGTCCTGCGAGGTGAGGCCGAAGTGCAAGAACTCCTTGAATTCGGTCAGGCCGAGTTCGTCGAAGCGGCGTTTCAGGAAATATTCCACGGCTTTCACATCGTGGTTGGTCTCTTTTTCTATCTCCTTGATTTCGAGTGCGTCTTCCGTCTGGAACTCCTCATAGATGGCGCGGAGGTCGTCGTAGTCGCCATCGAAGTTCTCCAACTGGGGCAGGGGCAGCTCACACAAGGCGATGTAATATTCCACTTCGACCATCACGCGGTAACGGATGAGGGCAAATTCACTGAAAAAGTCGTCCAGTTCAACGGTCTTGGAACGGTAACGCCCATCAACGGGCGATATGGCTGTTAGGGGATTGAGGTTCATTTTTTATGTGTTTATTTTATTTGCTGCTTCAGTACACCAAGAAGGACTATCCTGACCCTATGCCGTCATTGCGGGCTTGACCCGCAATCTCCCAAGCAGAAGGGATATCCTTCAGCGTAGGAGATGGCGGATGTTCCTCCGCCATGACGGCAAGAGGATCGGTGGTTGTCCTCTTGGGTTAATAACAAAGGTATCGCAAAAATAGTGCTTTTTGTGATACTTTCTTACAAGATTATGTAAAAACTACTGCATTTGGTATTCAATAACTATACTATCCCCTGTAATCTTTTGGCCAGGATGGTATTTAAGATTGATTTTGTCTTCGTACCATTCGTTTTCGTAAAAATAATCTATGGTATCTTTAAGTATAATGGTGTTGTAACGAGCTACGCCATTTTCAATCTCGAATGTACATTCTCCATCTACTACACCCATTATGTGAATTGATACACTTATGGGGAAAGTTGTCGTGTCAGATGCATGCAGAACGATGTCACATGGTTTGGAAACATCTTTTATCACATATCTATCCATGTTGTGATTATAGGAACACGAATTCAATATCGCAACAAATATGGCGAGAATATATACCAGTTTCTTACTCATTTCACTTGCTCGGCTTGCTTTTTCGGCTCGCGGCGGGTGTCCCAGAAAGCCACGACCTCGATGTGGTCATCCGCAATATTCAGCCGCAAATTCTTCTTCCAATTCTCGGAACATTTCTTCCGAGTCTTGCCATTTTCCTTCTGCAAATTGTTGTTCGCCTGCAGCAACCATTTGATGCAGTTCCTCTATGGTGTATGGCTTCACTTTTCCCTCGTCGGCATCAGCGTGAGCCATCAAATGTATCGCCATCCAACGCATGTTGTCGGGGGTGAGGGTGCTGTATAGGTAATCCAACAGACCTTGCAGTGTTGCTTCGCTCATGGTATTATGATTTGTAATTGTTGCAAAAATACACATTTTCGTCAAAAAAGAGAAAAATCCGCCATACAATTTGACGGATTTTTCTCTAGCATGGTTGAAAAACTTTGCCTTATGCCTGCTCCAGCTTGTCGTTCGAGCCCAAGACATTGATGATCTTGTGCTCATAGAGTTTCTTCATGCTGTCGCGGGCGGGACCCAGGTACTTGCGCGGGTCGAACTCGGCGGGCTTTTCAGCGAAGGTCTTGCGGATGGCGGCAGTCATGGCCAGACGGCTGTCGCTGTCTATGTTGATCTTGCAGACGGCGCTCTTGGCGGCCTTGCGCAGCTGCTCCTCGGGGATACCCACGGCGGCCTTCAACGCACCACCATATTTATTAATGGTGTCCACCTCGTCTTGCGGCACCGACGACGAACCATGCAGCACGATGGGGAAGCCGGGCAGTTTCTTCTCGATGGCTTCGAGCACGTCGAAAGCCAACGGAGGCGGCACGAGGCGACCCGTGGCTGGGTCGACGGTGCACTGCTCGGGCGTGAACTTGTATGCGCCGTGCGAGGTGCCGATGCTGATGGCCAAGGAATCCACGCCAGTCTTGGTCACGAAGTCGATGACCTCCTCAGGCTTGGTGTAGTGGCTTTCTTCGGCGGCCACTTCGTCTTCCACGCCAGCCAGCACGCCGAGTTCGCCTTCCACGGTCACATCAAACTGGTGCGCGTAGTCGACGACCTTTTTCGTGAGGGCCACGTTCTCGTCGTAGGGCAGGGCAGAGCCGTCGATCATCACCGACGAGAAGCCCATGTCGATGCAGCTCTTGCAGGTCTCGAAGCTGTCGCCGTGGTCGAGGTGGAGCACGATTTCAGGATGGGCGCAGCCGAGCTCCTTGGCGTATTCCACGGCACCTTGGGCCATGTAGCGCAGCAGGGTCTGGTTGGCGTAGTTGCGCGCACCTTTCGACACTTGCAGGATGACGGGCGACTTGGTCTCGACGGCAGCCATGATGATGGCCTGCATCTGTTCCATATTGTTGAAGTTGAAAGCGGGGATGGCATAGCCGCCGTCCACGGCCTTGGCGAACATTTTACGGGTGTTCACTAGCCCTAATTCTTTGTAGCTTACCATTGTTTTCCTAATTAGATTTGGTGCAAAATTAGCAATTACTTTCCAATAATTGTCACCTGACGCTCACTTTCTTTGTGCAACTCCCGTTTTCAGTGTTCAACTTAATGATATACAGCCCTGAAACAAATCCGCTTAGGTCTAAGTTCATGGCCTCGCCTTTCTCCGACTGAACAATCTTCTTTGTCATCATGCATTCACCCAAAAGATTATACACCTCAACAACGGCTTCGCCTTCCAGTGTTTCATTGATAACAAGGCTGATCTTTCCATTGGTGGGGTTGGGGAAAACCTCAAAGTTGGCAGCGCTCCGTTCTGCTTTGGAATAGCTCAAAACAGTGACATCTTGCTCAAAGCGGAAACGGTTTTTCTTCGTGGCGGTGAGAGTGTAATGCTCGCTAAAAGCGTAAGGGGGAATCTCTATGCTTTGAGGTTGCCCTGTTGCCTTCACTACTTGTATGATTTCGCCGTTTTGCGACAGACAGACGATGGCGTCTTCTTCTGCAGTGAAAGTGTATTGCCCTTGTTCGTCTTCGAGGTAAGCAGGTGCGTCTATCATTAAGGGTCGCGGCACTTCGGTGTACAAGTTAAGGTAGGTCTCACCCAGATAGGAGAATAGGTTCAGTGTTTTTTCGACTTTTACGGGGTCATTGTTGTAGGGCAAGAAAGATTGCTCCCTGAGGAACAGTTTACCTGCAACAAGGGCATAGGATGGGTAAAGGAATTCGGACTCTGTTTGGCTGCCCAGCGTGGGCATGTAGTTGGGCCAAAAATAGTCGAACATACCCCAAGTGGTGAGGTCGTTGTATTGAGAGTAGGTGACAGTATAGGTTCCGAGTGACCCAATGGCCCCAGTTTCAGCTTTGAGGAACAAATCGGCGATGCAACCTTCGAAAGACCAGTTATCCCAAAAGTTGTTGGTCGAACAGCCGATGGAAAAGAGGAAAGTGGGCTTTTCATTATGGTAAGAAGGGATGTCGTAATAGCGAATCTCAGAACACGGCCACCAGTCAGGGTTGGAATGGTCTCTGTAGAAAGTGAGGAAACTGCCTTCGTTGACTGCATTTTGGAAGGGTAGCTTGTTCTGCATGTCAATCCAGTCGTCAAGGTAGCTTATGGATGTAGGGATGTATTGTGCCCCGTTGGGCCCGAAGTAATCCAAAACGGCATCGGTGGAGGGCGCAATCGACCAAATGGAATCGGGAGGGGTGGGGTCGTGGTCTTCCAAATAATACTTCATGTAAATATTTGAGGGATGCATCCCCATCCTGTCGCGGAAGAAGTTGTTGGTAATCTGTGCAGTAATCGCAAACCATTTGGTTTCTTGATAACCAGAGTTGATGACAGGATGGTTGTAATAATGCGTGTCGACTGGAGGAGTTAGCTCATACTCGAGGAGCTTCTCAACCATCTTCTGGCAATCATTGGCGTTTAGGACCGTCATGCGGCTGATAGCCAAATCAGGGATGCTGTCGCCGTTCATGTCGGCAAAGGGGTTGTCGGTGGGATAGCGATAGTTTTGGCCCCAACTGACAGGGCTTCTGAAGATGTAGGGCTTTAAGCCAAAGTTGGAATTGGTCGCCCGGTTGCCGCCAAACAACAGCACCGCCGCAGGCGGGATGGCCCAGTTGTTATAGGCATTGAGGATGTAGTTGCGGATGTCTTCTGGTCTGTTGCTGCCACAATCGGCGGTAGTGACCACTTTGGTAAGGATGCCTTGCTTTGTGCGGAACTCCTTCAAGGTATCGGCCCAAGCTGTGAAAGTTGGGTTGTCGAGCGTGATGATGAGGTATTCGCAGCCCTCCTCACGGTTTTGCATGGCTTCGTTGAGACGCTCATAGTATTGTGCATCGGGTAGCATGTCACTGTTAAGGACTAGGTTGTGCAGGATGCCATCCCAAGCGGGGTTGCGGTAACGGGCATCACCAAACTGACCGTCTCCACCTTCAAAACGGATCTCTATGTCCATGTCGTAGATGACTTCCAAGGTCTTTTGAACGGGATTATAGCGGAACGGCGTGACGTTGAGCATAACTACGTCCAAACCACGAATCTGGGTGGGCTGGGCAATGGTTACGTTTTCCACTGGGAAGTTGGCATCCTTGCCGAAAACACTCATGTTTTTTTGCAGTATGGGTAATCCGTCATCGTTGTTCAGCATGACTTCTGCAACGGGCAGTAGGTCAATGCCACTCAAAGTTTGGCATCTGTTTTCCGTGACTTTGAGGCTGACCTTCGCGCCTCTTGGTACAGCGATGTAGCGGTTCTCGAAAGGCAGGTTGGGCAAACCCTCAGCAGAAGAACCGAAACAGCCTTTCAGCAGTATTTCTTGCCCTTTGACCTCGCCATAGATGGCCTCACTGACGGTGATTTCGTTAACGGAATAATGCAGCGAAACTTCCGAAGCCGTGCTGCTTTCGATGCTGAAACCTTGCGGTGCATCGGAGCGAAAATGATAGGTCTCTTGTGCATTCAGCAAACTGAAGGCAAAGAGGATGGTGAAAAGCAGATAGAGACGTTTCATAGTATAAAAAGTTTAATTCATGCTGCAAAAATATAGTTTAAATCGAAATAATCAAAATAATGCGTCAATTTTTTTTGACGCATTTTTAATCTGGCTTTTTTAAGGCATGACGACAACCCTGACATTCGTCACAGTATCGTTTTGAATGACTTGCAACGTGTAGATGCCACTGCCACCGAACATGGAAGTCGCGATAGTCAGGGTCTCTGTGCCTTGTGTTTGTCGAAGGGTCGAAGGACCGCATTCATAGACCACTTTGCCCATCAAGTCGATGACGCGTATCGTGGCATTGCCGTCGAAATGGGTCTCAACATATATCATGTCGTTTGCAGGATTGGGATAGACTTTGACGATAGGGGCTTCCTGCTCGTCCAATCCTGTGGAGTTGAACACGTTGACAGCCAAAGTCTCTGAAACTGCAGTGGAACCACAGGGGTTCTCATAGCTATAACTGATACTGACCTGACCGCGATATTCGCTGTCCCATTCCACACGGGCATGGCGGCCGTCATAAGTGATGGTGCCTGCTGCTGGAGGTTCTATGCTCCAAGTGTAAACGGCATTCTCAATTTCCTCGCCTATGTACTCGCTTTGGCTGACCAAGCGTAGGTCGACCTCGGCCGCACCACTAGGTGTTTGTGGCGCATAATTTGGATCGAAGTAAGGCAATAGGTTGATAGTAACTGTGCTGCTTTGCTGAATTCCGTCGTGCCCATAAGTGCCAGTGAGGGTGAGCTCCACTTTGCCTTCTATTTTGTCAGCTTCACCGAAGGTATAGGTTGGGTGCTCGGCGGTGATGTCGTCGAATGTGCCGTCACCGTTGGTCGACCATGTGATTTCGGATTGGTTGTAGATGTAGCCTTCAGGAATAAAGGTGGTGTTGGGACAAGTCTCAGTGTCGTCGCCGGCATAAAGCACCAACTTGGCAAGAGGTGGGAATCGGAGATTATCAATCATGACGGCATCCTCGCCCGCACTGCCTTCATTGTCTTTCTTGAAGGAAAAACGTATGAGGTTGGTGCCTGCAGTTAGCTCGTATTCCTCTCGTTCCCAATCGCTGATGCCGCTCCATGAAGCCATCTCTTGACCATTCAATGTAAAAATGAGAACGTCTCCTTCTTCGGTCGAAGTCTTGTGATAGAATGAGAATGTATCGTTGGTGTCAACATCGACACCAATAAACATGTTAGCGGCATTTTTGTTGGCAATAGAAGGTGACCGCAAGCAGTGACCTCCTTGTGCAGTAACGTCTTCCGCAACAGCCCACATCTTGTTGCCAGAACCTAAGTTCCAACGAATGTCTTCGTTTAAAGTCTCACATTCAAAGTCCTCTGAGGTGTAACCCAAAGGAATTTGGCTTTCCTGAAAGTCAGTGTGGTATCCGCTTTCGGCTTGCAGGTTGTATTTGATGATGCCGTCATAGGCGTCTTCGTCGACATGGGCAAGGAAGGTCACCTGTCCCGTTTCACCTGCTTCAATGGCTGGGATGGCGACTTCGTTTTCTTCAACCTTGAGGAAAGGGGCCATGAGGTTGATCCGGTTGCCGATTTCCATCGACTTGCTTTCGCCTTGGTTTTCGATGTCGAATGTCAGATAGGCGGCTTGACCTTTCATTAAACGGTCTGTCTCGTTCCCTTCCAGATCGGTGAGGGTGAGTCTGCCATATTTGAGAGTTGGCGCTTTTACGGTGAGCGTCACACTGTCGATGAAGGAGAAATCGCTGTTTTCCATCTTCATATAAAACTTCACCTTTTCCTGGTCATACAGCTCGTCGCCAAAATGCACGGTGAAAGCATCGCTTTGCATCTGGGTTTCATCGGTACCCATACCATTGTAGGCAAAGGTGTTTTGTGTGATTTCCACGGCAGGGTGGTCGCAGGAGAGGAAGGTGTTGAAGCCGCCAATGGGGGAGAAGCCCGCATTATGAAGGTTGATGCCGAAGCGGCAGGTCTCGTTGTAGTCGGGAGCTTGGTTGCCGTTGCCTTCCTCGTCGTTGATTTCGATGGCGTTGAAAATCAGGTAGGGCTCTTCCGTTGAGATGGTCTTGATGAAATGCTCGTAACGGAAATAGTTCTGTTTCGTGATGGTGAGCTTCACGGTGGTGCCGACCTCTTGCGACGTGATGGCAACCTGTTGCGTATTTCCTGTTGCGATGTCGTAGCCGATGATCTGTCCATTGGCAGTCAGACAGATGGTGGCACCTTCGTCAGCTTTCACCGTGTATTGCTCGCTGCCGGCAGGGAGCACAGGCAACATTTCAACAGCGAGTTGCTGTGGCATTTCACTGTACAGCGTCATATAGGCGTCACCGAACTGGTGAAAGAGATAGTAAGTGATTTCTTTTACGCTGCTATCGGTCCACGAGGATTGCCTGAGGAAGTATTTTCCGGCGGCGTTGCCGAATGCAGGGCGGATGAAGTTGGTGGCATGTTGAGTGCCGTAAGTAGGCATGAAGTCAGGCCACATATTGTCGTAGGCACCCCAAACGTAAATGTCGTTGACAAAGGAATAGGACACCTGCGTGGCTGCGATGAGACCCAAGGCACCGTATTGATGGCGGTGGAAAGCCTCTGCAAAGCAACCGTCGCTGCCATTGTAATTGAACCTACCTGTGAGGCAGTTGTTTGACATGACATAAGTGAGGTTCTGGTTGGTCAAGCGCTTGATGTAGCCGATGCTGTAATTGGGCTCACCCCAGACCTCTTCCGCGCCATGGTCGCGGTGCTGGATGAGGAAGGCGCCACTGTTGATGGCCTCGTTTACTGAGTTGCCTGTGGCGCTCCAGTCGGTGAGGTGCGACATGGTTTGTGGAATATAACCGCAACCCGAAGGCCCGAAATAGTTGAGCACAGTGTTAGTGTACTCGTAGGTCGACCAGCGGCTGCCCGGCGTGCCTTGGTAGATGGCATTCTGGCGGACAGGATGCTTGCCCAACTCGTATTCCCAAAAGCCGTTCACCACCTCCGAGCAGAGTTGGAACCAGCGCTCCAACTGGAATCCCATAGCAGTGATGGGATGGTCATAGAAATAAGGATCGGTGGGAGGTATGCGCTCGTAGTCGAGGTCTTTCTTGATCATGTGATACAGTTCATCGTAATTGCGTCCCACGATACGCCCCAAGATGATTTGTGGCATGTGATTGCCACTCATCACTGAATAGGAATGGTCGGAGATATAGGGGTTATATCCATCACCACCTGGGTGGTTGTTCATGGTGTAGGAAACGACGCCTTGGGTGGGGTCGGAGCTATGGTCGCCTAGGATAAGTACGGCCGCTGGTGGCATGTCCCAGTTGTTGTAGGCGTTGCGGATGAAGTTCCTGATGGCAGTTTGATTGTTGCCGCCGCATTGTGTCACGGTGAAAACCTCGGTAGGGATGCCTTGCTCGGTTCTGAACTTCTTAATGCTGTCGGCCAACGAGGTGAAGTCTTCGTTGTCAGGAGTAATGATAATGTATTCGCAACCTGTCTCGCGGTTTTCGTAGTGCTTGCGCAGTCTTTCGCCGTAATCCACTTCAGGGAGTACATCCTGGTTGAGAAGCATGTCGCTCAAGATCTGGTCCCATTCGGGAGTGCGATAGCGAAGGTCGCCGTAGGTGCCGTCACCGCCTTCGGTGGTTAACTCCAGCTCAAGATTCTCGTAAACGATAAGTTCCTTGGTGACGGGGTTGTATTGGAAAGGCATCACGCCCACTTGCACTACCTGCACGCCTCGGATTTCAGTGACCTCCGAAACCTGAAAAGGCGACTCGGGATAAAAGGCATTGCGCCCATAAATGTTGGCGTCTTTCTGATAGACGGCAGGGGAGTTGTCATTGTCGAGTTGGGGCACTGCAGCAGGGATAAGGTTGACATTGCTGATGGTTTTGGTCTGTGCAGAGACCATTTTCAGCGCGGCTGTCGCCCCATTGGGAATGGCAATGTAGGTGCTATGGCTCGGCAGGTCGGGGGCACCAGCCACATTGGGTAGGTAGATGCCAGAAAGGGTGATGACTTGTCCTTGCACTTCGGCTCGGTTAGCGTCTTCGATGGTGACGGCACCGAGGTTATGCTTGAGCATGAGTTGACTGCTGCTTTTGCTGCTGATGCTGAAGCCATCGGGTTCGCTGTTGAAACGGTATTCTTGGGCTTGTATTGAGATGCCTAAAAAGATGGCAAAGATAAGGAAAAGAGCTTTTTTCATATTTGATTCAATAATAGGCGACAAAAATAGGAAAATCCTGAAAACGAGAATAAAAAAATCCGCCAAACATTTTGGCGGATTTTTTTTGTAGACGCATCGAAATCGAAGATTAGCTACGCTGAATGCAAAGCATTTCGACGTAGTCAATGCGTCCGCTAAACACGGTAAACATTTTGTCAGCGGACGCACGCGGTGCGTCCCTACAGACCAACGCGGTTATTCCACCACGATTTTCCGTGTTTCGCCGCCAAATTTCACAATATACAGGCCTTGCGGCAATTCGATGGTTGTCTTGTCATCGATTTCCTTGGTCAAAATGGTCTGTCCCAGCGTATTGGTGATGGTCAATGTGCCAGAGCCTTCGATGGTTACACAATCTTTGGCGGGATTCGGATAAATGGTTAAGGTCCCTGAGTCTGTCGAAGGGCCGTCTTCCTCAATGCCAAGCACTTCTTCTGTAAGGTTGGAGAAGGCTAAGTCTTCATAGTCCTTGCCTTCGCTGAACAAAGCCGCGACTGTGGCATATCCGCCATCAAAGAGATTCACATCGTAGCTGCCAATGGTATTGTTGGCACCGATTTGGTCAATGACAGTCACCTCGCCAGTGTTGGGGTCGTACTTGCAGATTTGGAAATAGGTGACCGAAACAGAGGCTCCTTCCTCAATGAACGGCGGTGTCCAAGCCATGTTGAGCTTGTTGGGGTTGCTGGCGTTGGGGCTGTAATCCACATGCAGGGTGCCTTTCTGGTAGCTTGTGATGGGGCACTCGGTGCCGTCGGTGGTGATGCCCGTGAGGCGATAGTTGCGTGCAGCATTCTCGCTGCCGATGTTGTCCATGAAGTAGCCTTGCTCGAAAGGCGCAGTGCCTACCACCATGCCGTCGCGCTCCACCTTTACATCACTGATGTATTCGGCTTGTGCAGGAGATGTCTGCCAAGTGACTTTGTTTAGGCTGGTTTCCAAATCCACTGTGGCGCGGTAACATTCCACATTGTCTTTCACGATGAAGGTCTGCACAGAAGTGGCACACATATCGGACACTCCACAGGTGTAAGTGCCTGGTTCTGTGACATCGATAGTCTGTGTCGTCGCGCCGGTGTTCCACAAGTAGTCGTATGAGCCTTCTGGTGCTTCAAGCGTAATGGTGTCGCACTGACGTTTCCAGATTTCTTCGTAAGTGTCGTTGGGGACGTTTGGTTCGATGAAATCAATTATAAACCCTAGTTGAGCATATCCGCAGCCGGAAAACACACAGTAGTAATGATTTGTCACGTTACCATCAAAGATAACGTAGCTTTGGTTTTCGATGATTTCATTGTTGTTAATTAGCCACCCACAATCGTTACATGGTGCTTGAACGATGGCACGGTCGTACATGTCAGCACAAACATAAACATGTCTGCCAACAGTATTGTACACTTGTTCAATTGTTAGAATAGTGTCGTTTTGTGCTTGTGTTTTCATCAGACAGAAAACAATGCAAGCAATCATTGGAAGAAGTTTTTTCATTTTTTCTCCTTTCTATAATTTGTAATTAATTGTTATTGTTTGAACTAGATTATTGCTTTTCCTTTGTCCCAGCTATTTCCGTTCTTGCTCAGAAAAAGCAATAAGAAAGGCGTGAAACCTTTTGCATTACCTACCACAGTGGATTATTTCTGTACTACCAATCGGAAAGGTAAGTGCAAAAGCCCACGCCGTTGCGTGAACTTTCGTCACTTATTCTCTTCCGATGAAAGTGTCCAGTTTTCTGTGGTGAGAACAAGAGCGTAAAGCTCAGGGGTTAATTATGTTAGGTTAGTTGCTCTTTTCAGTTTTTTGTGGTTTTAGTGTTTGATTATTGTCATTTCACTTGTTCAGCTTGTTTCTTCGGCTCGCGGCGGGTGTCCCAGAAAGCAACGATGTAAATAGTTTCACCGTCTATGGAATACACCATTTTGCTCAATCCGTTGATGATAACGCTACGATAGGTTTTAGGACGGTCATCGAAAAGCGGATCGATAGAGCCGATGTTGGGGTAACGCATAATCATTTGAACAGTCTGGTCTACATCCTGTCGGAATTGTTTTACGCGCTCGATTCCAAACCGTCTGCGGATGTAAGCGGTCACTTGGCGTCTTCCTGCTTTTGCTGGGGTTTGCCATATGATTTTCATACCGCTTCAGCCATTTCAAGTTCTTCCTGCTCCATGCGAGCAATTTCTTCATCCCATTCACGCATTACTTCTTCGTGAGAGGTTCCTTTGCCTGCGGCAATCTCAGCTTCTGCCTCATCAATCATAGCGTTGATTTCCTCCATCGTGTAAGGCCTCAGTTTTTCTTCCTCATTACGGGCATGTTCAATCAACTGCTCACCCAACCATTGCATGTTGCTAGGTGTTAGGGTGCCGTAAAGGAATTCAAGCAGATTGGATAATGTCGCTGTACTCATGATTCGTCAGTGTTTTGTTTACGACGCAAAAATACACATTTTCGTTAAAAGGAAAAAATCCGCCAAATAATTTTGACGGATTTTTTTCATGTAATCGCATTGTAAAGACGTAGCGCGCTACGTCTCTACAAACAAACGATCAATCCTTCGCCAAGAACGGATACCCATAAGCGGCAGCAGGAACGAAGGTGTTCTTGATGGCACGCGGGCTGGTCCAGCGGATGAGGTTCCACAGTCCACCGGCCTTGTCGTTGGTGCCGCTGGCGCGGGCGCCGCCGAAGGGCTGCATGCCGACCACGGCTCCTGTGGGCTTGTCGTTCACATAGTAGTTGCCGGCTGCGTGGCGCAGCTTGTCGTTGGCAATTCTCTGGGCCTTCATGCAGTTGCCGAAGAAGGCACCGGTGAGGGCGTAAGGCGAACTCTGGTCGCACACGTCCAGCATCTCCTCGAACTTGTTGTCGTCGTAGACGTAGATAGTGATGATGGGTCCGAAGATCTCTTCCACCATGCTCTCGTAGTTCGGCACCTTGGCGAGGATGACGGTAGGCTCCACAAAGTAACCGACGCTCTTGTCGCAATTGCCGCCGAAGACGATTTCAGCATCCTTGCTGGCCTTGGCGCGGTCAATGTAGCCCTTGCAGTTATCGAACGAAGCCTCATCGATGACGGCGTTCACGTAGTTGGTGAAGTCTTTCACATCACCCATCTTTATGGTGCTCATCATGTCGCCCACGCGGTTCTTCACGTCGTTCCACATCGAAGCGGGGATGTAGGCACGCGAGGCGGCCGAGCACTTCTGACCTTGGTATTCGAAGGCACCGCGGACGATGGCGACAGCCACTTCTTGCGGGTCGGCGCTATGGTGGACGAAGATGAAGTCCTTGCCGCCGGTCTCACCCACGAGACGAGGATAGGCCTTGTACATGTCGAGGTTCTGTCCAGTGGTCTTCCACAGGCTCTTGAAGGTGCCAGTGCTGCCAGTGAAGTGGATGGCGTTGAAGTTCTTGTCCTTCAGAGCCACGCCGCTGATCAGGCTGCCTTTGCCGGGCAGGAAGTTGACGACGCCGTTTGGAAGGCCGGCTTCCATGAAGATGCGCATGTCGGTGTAGTTCGACAGCAGAGCGGTCGTCGAGGGCTTCCAGATGGTGGTGTTACCCATCAGGGCGGGCGTCATGTTCAGGTTGGAGGCGATGGAGGTGAAGTTGAAAGGCGTGATGGCGAACACGAAGCCTTCCAAAGGACGGTATTCCACGCGGTTCAGCTGGTCGTTGGCCGAAGCGGGTTGCTCGGCGTAGAGTTTGCTGGCGTAGTAGTTGTTGTAACGGAAGAAGTCGATGGTCTCACAGGCGCTGTCGATTTCAGCCTGGAAACAGTTCTTCGACTGGCCGAGCATGGTGGCTGCGTTGATGCGGGCGCGGTACTTGGTGGCCAGCATCTCGCCGATGCGGGCCATGATGGCGGCGCGCTCGTCCCAAGGGGTGTTCTCCCAGTCGTGCTTGGCGGCTTGGGCGGCGTCGATGGCCATGCGGACTTCCTTTTCGCCTACTTTGTGGTAGCGTGCGATGACGTGCTTGTGGTCGTGGGGCATCACCACCTCGCCCATGTCGCCCGTGCGGACTTCCTGGCCGTTGATGATGGCGGGGATTTCAACGATTTCGTTGGATTGTCTCTCGAGTTCCTTCTGGAGTTCGATTCTCTCCGGACTGCCTGGTCTATAGGCTTTTACAGGCTCGTTGTCCGGCTTCGCAAATGTGATAAGTGCGTTGTTCATTACTTGTTATTTAAAGATTTGAAGATTTCATTAAAAATTGCGGCGCAAAGATAATAAAAATCATTGCGAAAAACTTCGTTGCGAAATTTTTCGCATTATTTCTGAATAGCGGTTTCCAAAAGTTCAACATGATCATGATGGTGGATGACTTTCATCCAACCGAGTCGGCTTTTGCCGTCTTCGGTAAGCTTGAAACCAATGTATTTCGCTTCATTCATCGGAAAATGGTCACAGTCGTTTTTATGCAGAATGACGTTTGTAGTCATGAAAGTGTTGTCATGGCAGAAACTGTCGTTGGCATTATTGGCCAAAAGCGAGAAGTTGTGATCGATGATTTCGCCCAATAGCGCAGTGTTTTCTTGGCAATAAAGTTCTGTTAGGATGCCTCCTTCCGCAGTTTCACTTGTCGAATGGAACTGAACGTCATGATGTCCATCTCCGTTGAGGTCAATGTAGAAACCCCATGAATGATGACCATATTGTTCTACCAACGGAATACCCTCGTAAGATATAACAGACATTCCATTGCTATCGCCAAAAATGATTTTGGTTTGTGCAGGGTCTTTTCCACACGACGGCAGGATGCAGATGACCGCCAGCGTTAATGCGATAAATAGTGTTTTTTTCATCTTGTTGGTGTTTTTAATGATTACAAACTTTTTTGCACACTATTTTAGCCGCTTGATGGCCTGCAACCGATGCGTATGCTCATTCCGCTCCTTATTAAATATCCCCGTCTGATCCAAATAATCGATGCGGACCTGTCCCGAGCAGTGGATGATTTGCTCGTTGCCCATGATGATGCCCACATGGGTGATGATGCCGTCCTCATCACCGAAGAAGGCCAAATCGCCAGGCAGCGTCTCCTGCAGGAAATACACCAACTCGCCTTCCTTGACTTGTTGGGAGGCATCGCGGGGGAGGAGAAGCCCTGCCAAACGGGCGCAGATCTTCGTCAAGCCCGAGCAATCGAGGCCCATCGCCATGCGACCGCCCCAGAGGTAAGGCGCGCCAAGCAGCCGCTTGGCGTAATCGACCATGAGGTCGGGATGATATTCTGTGGGCATCAGTACGGCGTCGGGATGTGGCTCGTAGAGTGGCGTGCCCATGGTCAGGAACAGCCCCTTGTATTGTACGACGGATTTAGTTATTAGATAAGGTGTCTTAATTCTCAAATCATTGAATTCCTCTTCGCCGATCTCACAAAACTGTTTTTCCTGTATCCAGCCTTGGTAGGGATAGGCGCCATCCTCGGTCTGTATCAACACCCATTCTTTGGTGCTGTCCAAGAGTGTATATGTTTCATTATAAAGAAGTTGGCTCACCATCTCGGAAGCATGACGGTTTTCCTTGCGCATGGCGATGGCGGATAAATTGCAGATGCCGTATGTCATAGAATAATGCTGTTTTTCTGACCGCTAAAGTAGGGAACAAATCGGTGCAATTCGCCTTTTTTCGTCGTTTTTTTTCATCTGATTGGAGTTTTTTTTAATTTAGCCCTCGGTTTAATCAACGATGTTGATTATTAAACATCTGATTATGAGTAAGATAAAGGATTTCTTCAATAGAATAAGGCACAGTTACTATAGCATTGGCAAAGTGTCGGTCTTTTTGGCTGCCATTCTTTTGGTGTGGTGGCAGATGCCGCGTACGGGCAAGTTCAAATATGAGTACCAGCTTTCCAAACCATGGCAGCATGAGACCTTGTATGCTCCTTTCGACTTCCCGATTTATAAGGACTATGAGACCCTGAATGCAGAGACGGAAGCGGCATCGGCTAGTGTGAAACCTGTCTTTGTCTTTAATGACGATGAGATGGTAGCTTCGCGTAATCTCTTGTTTGTCAACTTCGATTCAAAATGGGAGACTTCCGGACATCATTTTGACCGCGACCTGAATCTGGATTGTCTGTTCAATGTCTTCGACTCCATCGAAGAGCGAGGCATCGTGGCTTACGACAAGGCCACCGCCAATCTTGACCCGACCTCAGAGGTGAGTGTTATCCGCAATAAGGTAATGCGCTCAGCCCGATATGGAGAGTTCTATAGCATGAAGACGGCTACCGATGCCTTGTCCGAATTGTTGCAAAGTGCTGACAACCATATTGATAAAAAGCTACTCTCAGAACTCCTTAACGGTGCCTTGCGTCAGAATGTGTTTTACGATGCCGACCTTACCAAGCAGGAAATCAACAAGGTGGTGGCGGCAGTGCCTTTGA
>JAEEGF011713304.1_pt1 | contig 16363 bp, 19 predicted proteins | sample 9134171 | NCBI WGS metagenome assembly JAEEGF01 (sample SAMN16246542, study PRJNA631951) | gut metagenome | biome: gut microbiome; feature: rumen; material: AP-attached | host: Bos | place: Iran: Karaj | collected 2018-10
AGGGTTCATAACAGCCTTGCGGTAGTCCCAGGCATTGCGGATTCTAGTCTCTATCAGATCCTCAGTCACATGATTCTCTTTTCTTCTGGACATCATGCGAACTCTTATCTTGGAATTGGTATTTATAAAACCATATCCCATGAAATATCCGTCATGGTCATGGACTTCGACGATATCGCCATTTTCAAAGGTCCCTTCAACCCTGTTTATCTCATTATCAAAAACCCAGGCGCCGCCTGCCTTAATGGTTCGGCCCTCGCCTTTTCTAAGAATTACTGTTGCATCTGAAATCTTTATTGAACTCATAATTACTACTCTTTCTTTGAAACTAACATTTACTCTATTTCTTCAGCTTGTGACAGCTGCGCCTAATCGAATGTCGTTACAAGCTTCTAAATCTGCGGATAGGCTCATCTGCTGATTCAATCCCTGCAGATCCGCCTACCTTCTCAACTATGCAGGAAGCTGTGGCACAGGCAAATTTCCCGCAGTCCTCCAATGAAAAGCCCTCTGACAGACCATATAAAAATCCAGCCGCAAAGCTGTCTCCGGCCCCCGTTGAATCAACCACTTTACATCCGGAAAAAACAGGAATTTCAAGCATATCATTGGCTGTCCTTATAAGGCAACCTCTTTTTCCGCGCTTGATTACCACGCAGCTTGCACCTTCATCTATAAATCTACGGGCATTATCCGCTGCGTCCTTATCCCCCGTCAGCATTGAAATCTCATCCTCATTTGCAAGGAAGTAATCTATTTGCGGAAGCAGACAGGCTATATCTTTTAATGTTTCACCTTTTTTGGGCTTTGTGACATCCGTTAACAGTACTCGCTTTTTACTTGAAGTCTGCTCTTTTATCCGACTAAAAACTCTATTAAGCTCATTTATCCCAAGAAGAGGCGATACGAAAATGCTGGCAAAACTGACAATATCTGCCATCTGATCTATGTGCGGTGTGATATCCTCCTCGGAAAGCTTCCTTAGACAGCTCTTTGGATCAGTCATAAAATACCTCTCTCCTGCCTTATCCACAAGGACAATGTTTACAGATGAGGGATATTCATCCGAGATCTTAATATGCTCTGTGACTACTCCGTTTTCAGCTAAAAACTGAGCCGTGCGCTTTCCTGCATCATCACATCCAAGCCTGGTTATAAGCTCCGACTTTTTCCCAAGCCTTGCTAAAACCACCGCTTCATTAAGCGCATCGCCCCCAAAGGTCGTCTGTATATAATCCATCGGCACAGAACCAATCTCGAAAACCTCCGGCCCTACTGCTCCTGCCAGAACGTCCATCACCGCTGCACCAATTACCGTTACATCCACAGATTTACTCACAGTTTCCACACTGCCACCTTCTCAAAAATTAACTGCATACAAAATTAATATAGCATACAGCCGCCGTTTCTTACACCCATTATCTCCCAAAAATCCTCCGTCCCTATTGACATCTCACATCATTTTATTGTATTATCATGTGTGCTGCGAAAGACTTATGACTTCTGCTTTACATATAGCGAAGTGTGGCTCAGTTTGGTAGAGCGCTGCGTTCGGGACGTTGCGCTAGAAACTGATTTTCCGACTCATTATTTTTTACCACGGGGTGTGGCTCAGCTTGGTAGAGCGCGTCGTTCGGGACGACGAGGCCGCAGGTTCGAATCCTGTCACCCCGATTTTTTATGCCTATTTCTACCATTTTTCTACCATTTTCCTTTTATTCCACCAAAAACCATCTGATAACACAGAAAGCTCTCTATAAACTATATTAAATTGTTTAGTTACTGGTCGTTATCATGCTCGGAATAATCCTTAAGAGGAATTATTCCTGTCATTGTATCTGAAATTTCTCTCTTGGCCTCTTTATCTTTTACTTTTGCATATATTTTAAGAGTGGTATTGATGTCTGCATGTCCAACCCACTTCTGAATGCTCTTAACATCCTTATTCTGATGGACGAGAATCGATACGCATGAACTTCTAAGACCATGAAAAGTAATATCCTGAGGCAGTTCAGGAATCTTCTTAATCAGTTTACAAAACAGCTTTGACGGATAATCCGGATAAAAAAGCGACCCATCAACATGTTTGAAGATGTAGTCGCTCTCATAGTAATTGTTACCGCATAGCTGTCTGTATTCATTTTCCTTATCCTTTAACCTCTTGAACATTTCAATCTGTTCATCTGTCAGAGGGTACTCGCGTGTACTGGAGTCTGTCTTTGTTGAATTGACTCGATTGATGACTGTCCCTCTTGTAACAGTATGGTTGATGCTCATAGTTTTGTTCTTAAAGTCCAATGCAGACCATCTTAGACCAAGCAGTTCCTCTCGCCTAAGGCCAAAGAACAAAGTGACATAGAACAGTTCGTAAAGCTCGTGATTCTTTATTGCATCCAAGAAATGCTGAGCTTCTTCATAAGAAAAAAATTCCTCATCTGTGTCTTTCTCTTTAGCATACTTATTTGCCAGGTTCTTATTGATCACAACTTCCTTAGCGGGATTTGTAGCTATCAATCCCTCCTTGACTGCCTGCTCCAGGATACTGCTCAGAAGCACTTTTGTATCTTTGACTGTTCTGCGCTGAACCTTATAGGTTTTGAACATGTCATCAAGAAAGTTCTCGACCATGGTCTCGTTTAAATCTTTTACTTTGGTATCACCAAAGTAATTTTTTATTCTGTTTGCTCTATAAAAATAAGAAGAAAGGGTTGTATCTGAAACCTCTCTCTTCTTCTTTTTAAGAAAACCATCTGCATATTCACTTAAAGATATATTTCTGTCTGTACTCTTTGCTTCCTTTATATTTAGAAGTCTGCTTCTCATCTCTGAAGCTTTTTTAATATTCTCGGACGTATCTTTTAGCCCGGTGGATATCCACTGCTTTTCTAAGATCTTGTTGCCATCCTTAATAATATAGTTGTTCTTAATAATATAAAGATAGCCGCTCCTTCCCTGGATACCCGTGGCTCTTTTGCCGCTTTTCTTTGGTCTTGCCATTATTTAGCTTGCCTCCTTAACAAAATCTACATCGGGGTACATGAATTCTAAAAGATATAACTTTGGAATTCTGTACTTTCCTGCAATCATCATAGATCTGATTGTGCCATCCTTCAGATAGTCATAGACTGCGTTCCTTCCTATCTTGAGGATTTCCTTAACATCTGTAGGTGTGAGTATGTCATTATACCCAACTAACATATTCGTGTATTCCATGTCTGCTCCTTTCTTTATTCTTCTTCATTTCTGCTACGATTTCCTTGACTGCTTCATATGGTGTGGGGTCTTTAACTCCACACACATCTCTGAAATCAAGAAGTTCTTCCTTTAGTTTTCGATTTGCTCTTTGTCTGTCCCTGTTTTTCATTTTCCTCCTCTCTAAGAAACACACTTCTCCCGTTCTCTTGGGGCTTCGGCGACATCTGTATCAGGAAACGCCGGGTTCTTTCGCGACATCCGGATTTCCGGGAAACGTTACTTGTTGATGAACCATTATGTTTTATTTTGTTTTCTTGGTTCTTATTAAGAACATTTCTGTTCTTTAATTGTACTATACCATATTGCCTAGTTCTTTGCAAGCACCGTATTGTGCTTTTTATTTTTGTTCTCTGCATGTCCATTTTTGTGCTTCATATCTACTATAATCTGTGTTACCATATCAGTAATGAATCGTAATTATCAGTAATGGAGGAATCCGCATGATTACTATAAACAAAGCATTTGGACAGGATCCGGTAGAGTTCAATGACGAAACTGCTGCAGACAGAGTTGGGGCAAGAATACGCACCATAAGAAATGCGAGAGGATTGTCGCTTGCTGAACTTGGTGAAAAAGTTGGGTTAAATGCCGATAGAATGCAGAAGTATGAAAACGGGGCAAGAAAGCCAAAAACAGATATGCTCAAAAAGATTGCGGAAGCACTTGGTGTAAGTACGCTTGCATTGGCAGATCCGGTAACAACCAGTTATATTGGCGCCATGTATGCTATGTTTGAACTTGAGCATAACTTTAATATGAAAATCGAGCCCACAGATGAAAATCATGTACCCGGATTATGTCTTACGGTAGATTTTAAGGATAGTCTCTATGAGTACATGAAAGACTGGTATGATGTATACGCCCAGATGAAGTCCGATCTCGAGGTTGCTAATTCCGAAGAAGAAAAAGCGGAAATCATAAATGCCTACCATAATTGGGAATGGACTTATCCACAAGGAATTGTTGATAAGACGGAGAAGAGCCTTGAAAAAGCCCGCCTCAAGAGAAAGATAGCGGAATTACAAGAACGATACGATCAGCTAGATCAGAATGATAGCGACATAGAATAGAGGAGATTTATCTATGGTATCTAAAGAGTACTTTGGAGAAGATAAAAAAATAGAATTCAAGCAGGAAATCCCTTCAAAACACGAGAAGTTTTTAAAGGATATTATCGCTTTTGCTAATACAAGTGGCGGAAAGAGCATAATTGGAATTGTTGACGAAACAAAAGAGGTTGTGGGCATTGGGGACCAGAGCCCATTTAAGCTCTCTGATTCGATTTCATCGATGATTTCGGATTCGTGTACACCGCTTATTGAGACTGACATATATCCTCAATCGGTGGAAGGCAAGACAGTTCTTGTTGTTGAGGTTTTTCCGGGAAAACATAGGCCATACTATCTGGCTAATAAAACAAAAGAAGATACTTCATATGTAAGAGTTAACGGAACCAGCAGACCGGCAGATTCTGTTACACTAAAAGAACTTGAGCTCGAAGGTTCAAACCTTGCATATGATTCCCTGCAGGAAATTGGCACTGATTATGATGAGAGTAAAGCTCTCGAGTTATGCCGTGTGGTAAAAGAAATTGCTTTATCAAATTGCGAAACAGAAGATGAGAAACTAGCTGTCAAAGATATGACCATAGGTAAACTTGAAGATATGGGTATTCTTTGTAGAAGTGGAAGAGATTTAGCACCCACACATGCATTTTCTTTGATGACAGATAATCATTCTCGTTTTGCCAAGATACAGTGTGCCCTGTTTAAAGGAAATGACAGAGATGTTTTTATTGATAAAAAAGAATTTGAAGGTCCTATTTACGAGCAATTATCTGACGCATTTCAATTTATCTTAAAGCATATTAACATTGGTGCTGAGGTTAATGGGCTATATAGTAAAGACGTATATGAGCTTCCTATAAAGTCAATAAGAGAACTGGTTGCCAATGCAGTTATTCACCGAAGCTATTTAGTCGAATCTAAGATACAGATTTCCATTTTCGACGACAGAATCGAGGTTGTATCACCAGGAACGCTCTATGGCGGAATGGATATTGCGACCATGAAAACCGGACGATCCAAATGCAGGAATCAGGCAATTGCAGATATGTTCCAATATATGCACATAGTTGAAGCATGGGGAACCGGCATTCCCAGAATTATCAAATCATGTAAACAGTATGGTCTGCAAGAGCCCGTTTTTGAGGAATTCGGTGATGGAATTAAGGTCACTGTCTATAGATTGCATACATCAAAAGCAAGCGAACAGTCGAACAAGCGGACAGTCGAACAAGCGAACAATCAAACTCGCAGTCAGACAAGCGAAACCCAAGATAAGATAAATGCATTTCTGGAAACAGTTAATGATGCCACATCAGCTGATATTGCCAAAGTTATCGGACTTAGCCAATCAAGAACAAGAGCGATTCTATCAAAAATGGCTGACGAAATAGAAATAATTGGTTCAACTAGTAACAGAAGATATAAGAAAAAGAATTCATTACTATGAGAAAAAAGGGACTTCAATCTGCGAAGTCCCTTTTGAATGCAATCATGTATTACATTTTATTTTCTTATATACACAAGTAATAATAACTCCAACTAATAATATTCCATAAGCAATACTGGGCTTATAAATATAAAATAGTATTTCAAATATGGCATCACTATTAATGTAATGGCTTATTAAAGCGCCTATTAAATCAAGATAAAATAGGTTTAAAATAAAAGAAGTAAAAACATAGGTAATAGCTGCCACCATTTTGCCGTGTGATAGCCACATTAGCAAGAAGTAACTTATTATTGCCATAATTAACGGAGCAGCATAAAAAAGTCCCTCTCCCCAAAACAAACTGACTATTGACAAAATAAATACGATAATCCAGTTGACCACAACTAAAACCGTTCCAAAGACTAGTGTTTTAAAAACAGATTTTATCATATTACTCCTTTCTATGCGCCTCGAATTGTTCTTTATAATACTTACTATTAGATGGCTTAAAGAAACGTTCATATGTCGGCACTGTTACGCCCTTAATTGGAATATTGATTTGCACAGATTCACCCACTCCAGCATCAGATTTAATTCCCTTCTTTTTAATATATGGAGAAGGAGTGTTATCATACATATCTGCATGATACTGATTTTCTGCAGCAAATGAATACTTATTTCTATTCGCTGTTGTGATTAGCAATAACGCTGATTGCTCATTTGCTGTTAAGTTATCAGGATCCTTTATCGTTATAGTATTAGCATCTTTATCATATATGCCAGCAATTGCAAGCATATCTAAAGTATCTTTGCCACCATAGTCATCAAATTCTTCATATGTAAATGGCAATTCATATACGCCATCTTTAAAAGCTTCATCATGCGCGACTTTATCAATTGCAAAATCTGCTATAAGATAGCTTCCGTCACTTTCGGGATTTTGGAAATATGCCAAAATATCAGGATCATAATCATTATAATGATCTGTAGGTTTAACTATATAATTTATATCTCTTAATGCTTGATCCGCTGTACTTTTCAAAACTTTTTTTCCGCTAGTCGAATCAGATATTACCTGCTCAAAAGCTGTCATATTCATAGAATTAAATACTATAGCTGTCGCCTTTTGACCTTGCTCATCCATAGGTTCTCTCACTTTAATCAAAGAATATGCAATGCTACCATCATCCTTAACAAGTCCTGTGATATACCAATCATCAAAACCATTAGGTCCCAAATATTCCATTTCTTTAGGATCTACACCTGCTTCAGCTAGTATATCCGAAACTGATTTATCAATAAGAAAGTATCCATCGTCGGTTTCAAGTTTATTTACACTTATCCCCTTAGATTCCAAAAAATCCTTAATATCAATTTTATTGCTGTTATACGGTACTTTATTATTGATACGCTGCATAAACCATTTACTGGCAAAAGAATCCCAATTGAAATTTTGAACACCTGCATTAGTAGCAGCACTAAGTCCAACAAGCCCAATAGAGTTCTTAGCCATATTGGGTTGATATACAGTCATACTATCAAGAACACCTGCGGTATTGCTTATTTTCGCTTGAAGAGCGTCTGCTCCGTAAAAAAAGTCTTTCCTATCCAACGTGCCGCATGATTCATGGTCAAAATTCTCAAGTTTTTTGATGCACTTATCCAAAAATTCACCACTGCCACAGAACTCTTCATATGCTATCATAGCTCTACGATAGTACGGTATCGTAGATATTCCCCACCTACCATACTTGTCTACAAGCCTTTTAGCATGGCATTCGATCTCATAGCCTTTAGTATCTATAACCGCGTAATAAGTCCCAAAATCTTTCTTTATTCTTAATAAAACACTTGTGCTTACCCGGGCTTTGGGAGATGGGTCTACTTCCTCTTTAAATTTATTTTCTATTTTGAAACATGTATATAAAAAATCTTTTTTGATTTCTAGATTTCTCATATGAAGTTTGTCCCCTTGCACTTCATATATAAATCTTTTTGTAGTCTCAGCCATCTTCCCGACAAAAGTCTCATTATTATGATATTTTACATATCCATTTTCAAGTTCTCTAGCTCGATCTTTGTACCAAGAAAAATCATCACTAAGTTGTTCTATGAATATGTTCATATATTCAGCGTCGTATTTTATATCATCAGAATTCACTTTAATACTTATATCTTTATCTTCATAAGTCCACAACATATCAAAAATCCCCTTACATAACTCGGCTACGTGATTCAGCCTCTATTTCAGCCTCAAGTTGCTCAATCCTTCTTCTGCACTTTTCTATATGCTCACGGATTCTTTCTTTTGCCTGAGCTATTTCAGACAAAAGTTTTGTAGTATCATTCTGAGCAGAGTCAGTTTCTTTACAAATCTGATATCGCGCATCTTCCGACTTCTCTTCAAGAGAACCTCTAAATTCATCAGAAGCAGTCATGTCATAAGCCTTTACGGGTTCTTCGGCTTCGTTTGTTATCTCAGATTGTAATCTTCTTATAATTTCTTCTTCATTTTCAAGATCAGAAATTGCTTCTTCGCATTCTGCTATTTCACGCTCTAACTCATGTATTTCTGAATGTCTGCTCATTGTTTCTTCATGCCTCCTACATTAACTTTTTCGACAGTAAGACTATCACTAGCAGCAGTGTCTATTGCAATCATGCTGTCTCGCATTGTAAAAAATCCACGCGGAAGTGACTCTGATGATTCCCTTCTGTACAGTTCATCTGTTTCATGCAGTTTCACTAAGATTTCATGCATCTTTTTTCCGGACTTAAACGTATCCAAATAGCCTGCTTGCTTTAATGCATTATCTGGAAATACACATTCAAAAGCTGCGCCCCGTATTTCTTCAACAATATCTGTAAACACGTTTGTGTCCATAAAAACTTCATTTCTGTCTGACATTTTTACCCCTTTACCTTCTTTTAAAAAAACTATAAATAAAGCATTTATATACTATCATTTGCATTTTTTCATTTCAGCAGGTATGCATTGAATGTATGATGTGATGCAATACTTTTGACAAAATGGAAGATAAAAAGAGTATTATGGCATTAAATTCTTTTGCATTCGGTAATTATATTTTGCTAAAAGTGTTTGTATAGAGTAAAATATTATATATTAAATCATACATATATTAATATTAGAATAATAAAAACTTCTGCAAATTCTGAAAATAAAGACCATAAGATTTTAGGGGAAAAATATTATAAAAGATGTAGGTAAGACTTACCTATCTATATACATCTTTGAAATTGTAACTGACCAACAAACAGCTTATTCGAAAAGGGGGACCTATGAAAAAAGTATGTTTAAAAAAATTAGTTGCAGCATTCCTCATTATTTCTCTTGTAGTAATGTATCCAAGCACTATATTTGCAAAGGAATCCAACTCTGATGATTTTGAAGAAATAATTAATTTGTCCCAGGTAATTGATACTGTCGACAATATCAAAACTTTTGACACCTCAGATGAAATACCAAAAGTCAAAACAGATGTACAGAAGAAAACAAGCATAAAGGAGACAATTCTCCAAAATGGAACAGATAAGATTGGCGAGTCTATTTGCAAAGTCAACAATCGTAATGATCCTATTATTTATTATGGATCATATACGGGATATCTGACAGGAACAAATGATTATTGGCTCTATCCTGCAACCCTTTCAGCAGGGCAGTACTTACAGGTACAACTCACCCTGCCTGATGATAACAATATCGACTATGATCTTTGGCTGTTGGATTCATCATTTTCAACCTTAAAAACAAGCGATTACTATACCGTTACAACAAGTACAATGCCAACTACTTTGCCGGAATCGATTGGATATATTTCGTCATCAGCAGAAACTGTATATGTTTGTGTATACTCTGTTGGTGGTGGAAGTTCAACAGATGCCTACACATTGGATTATGTTATAGGTGAAGATAATTATGATACAGGAGAGCCAGATGAAAATACTAAAGAATCGACAAGTATAACATTTACAGACTTGAGCTATACTGCAAATAGAACAATTTGTTCTCCGTTGGATAATGATTGGTATTCATTTACTGTTCTTGATTCTCCGACGTATAACAGCATGCGTTTTACAATTACATCTTCTTCAGATACTAACGGAAGCAGTTTTGAAATATATGATAATGTAGTAACTGGTGGCTTTGGCATGCGCAGACTTGGTTATGGTACAGATGGTGAAATGGAACTTGATCCAGGAACATATTATATTCGGGTCATAAGCACAAACTCATATAACACATATGATCCTACGGATATTCCGACAATAAATATGTCTACATATGCAGTATCACGAGTCGATGAAATCGAAATTTTGAATTATAATACAAGTAATAGTGTTAATTATAATGAAGGGTATCACCATAGAGTAGAATATATCAGCGGCATAACAAATCAAGTAGGTGTAAGAGCTAGAGCAATATACCGAGATCCTTCAAACCTTACGCATCCTTCAGTAAATGTTCACATGACTGCTGTTGTCAGCAATTTAGATTGGCTTGATATTAATCGCCCAGATATGGCAATTACAAGCAAAACTTCCGTCACAAATAGTAATGGTATTTTTGGTATGTATATTCCACTAAAAATTGGTCTTGGTGCAAGAAATTATCCTGCAATTGTTTCAAGACATTACTACGATTTTATGCAATTAAGACTAAGTGTAACTGCTGATAGTAACAAATTTTTGGATGATAATTTTTATTATTTAATATATGAAATTCCATACTAATTAAATCACAAAATATAATGATGAGTGAGAAGGAGTAAAACATTTGATATTTTTACTCCTTCTTTTCTTTAATTTGAATGCTATATTAGTAATTTTGTCCTCTATAGCTTAAAATACCTAACCGATTACAGTCCCTAAATTTTTATACTCCACAAACCGATACATATATAAAGCTATAGTCGAATTTTTCCTGTTAGGTGAAGTTTTAATTGCTATTATCGAGGAGGAAATTGTTATGAACGCAATAACAATAAATGGCCAAAACAATATAGTTCAACCCTCTCATAACACACATAATAATTTTGCCATCAAAGGTAAGCTTGTTACTTCTGATGACAATACCCATACTTCACAAAAAGAATCCATAAAATATCACTCAAAAGATGAAGTGGATTTTTCAAATGATGCTAAACTCCTATCAAAGAGAACTAACAGTATTACAGAATCTCCACGAAAAAAAGCTGGCGTTAGTAGTGCAAGAGAAGCTTGGGAAAATGATTCAGCAAAAATTCGTGAATCATCAAGGCATGATATATATGGTGGGCATGACTTTCTGTATATGCTAAGGATGGATGAGCCTGAAACATATGAAAAAGTATGTGAGTGCATGTCAAAAGCCAACGAATATAAACACGAGGAAAACAACGGCCTTATTGTTGCCAATCGTAATGAAGACAAAATAATGGAGTGTTTTCAAGAAGCAACCGCTATCGAGATGGAATGGTTTAATCGGAGATGTATGAGTACCGGTACATTCATCGATCCTATAGATAGTAGAAGCTCCGTGATTGAAAGTCTTGAAGATAAATATTCGAACGGCAGTCATGATCTTAGCATAAATTTTTATGGAAAAGATGGGCAGGATGAGATAGACGGAGCTAAGAATAAATTTTCAGGTGCGAGTTTATGGAGATACAGCACAAAATTTAATTTGCTATTATCTACAGATATGCTTAAAACTTTAGCAAATGGTAACGATAAAGAAAAAAAGAGTCTTTTAGATGAAATTGATAAATCTGTCAATAACATGAAAAAAATAGAATTAGATTATGAAGGCAATAAATCTTCGTTATGTCTAGGTGTAAAATTTCATGCAGATGGAAACATAACATATCATGCAAATTATAAAGATTGCTCGAATTCATACGGGATTCAAGCTAATTCAGCTGATGAACTGCTTGAAAAGTTATTGTCTGATTAGGTGCAAAAGGCAGTTTTCAAAGATGAAAACTGCCTTTCCCCTTTTAATGCAAAGACATTATCAGCTATATCTACGTAGCTTGGATTTTCTTCCAGATTTCTGATTTATTATGTGAATCATAGTATTCGTCAAAATATAAAAGCGTTCCCAAATAAATAAGCTGGATTAATAGATCCAGTGTCAGAAGATTAAAATTTAACCATCTACTAATTTTTTCTCCCAATATTATTGTCCCAGCAAACGTAACAAGCAATACTCTTAATGATAAATTACACCATCTTTTCTTGTAATAACACCATATCTGATAGATTCCATAGCCACTTCCTATAGCAACAGCAATTATCAACATAGGTGTAATAAGCCTAAGAATCCATGCACTTCCTGCTGAAAACAAATAATGCTTTTCCATTCCGTTAATGTACTTTGAATAATAAGGTGTTGCCATCCATTTTGCATAGGTGCTCAGGTTATCCAAAGTCCAAGCGATGGGAGTAGATATGAACTCCCATGCATCCTCTAAAAAAACTGGATATGCCATGAGGCAAAAAAACAGAGTGGCGATAAGTGAGCTCCAGGCTATCTGCTGGCTCTTCTTAACTGCTTTGATTTTGGCATTTGCAACTTTTATCGTATCGTTTTTGGCTTTTACTGTTTCAAAGACTTTGCTGTTTGCTTCTTCTTTGCAGTTGGCAATATCCTGCCTTGCCTTGGCCTCGGCAGCCATTTTGGCTGCCTGGGCATTTCTTACGGCTTCAACGCTGGACATATTGACCAACTTCTTAGTATCAGAGAGAAGGCTCTGAGTGTCTGCGAGATCTGCGGCTAATTTCTGCTGCTCTTTCCTGCTCATGAGCCCTGCGCTGTTCCTCAAGTCGTCGTTCTCTTTCACGATTTCTAGATTCTGCTTCTGCGTGTACAATAACTCCTCGCTGGTTTTTGCTACTGTCGATGTCAGCTTCAACTTTTCTGATGAGAGAGTCTGTATCTGATTCTCCTTTAATGCTATCGTCTCGTCCTTCTGCCGAATCACTTCTTTCTGCTTCCGTATTACCTCCGCCTGAGCCTCCACCAGAGATTCCAGCGATAGCTGATTCGACTTCTGCATAGTATCGCTCGAAGTATTCTGCTTCGGGATCTTTGGTGCTGTCTCTGCGTTCTGTGGCTTCTGTGTTTCCAAGCCTGAGTTCATTCTGTCTTTCAAATTCAATTGCTAAATCCTCCTTGTTCACACGGAGACCTGAAAAGGTCTTTTCAATCTTGCTGTCACGGACCTTATCTCCGTTTTCATTTTCAAATACTATATGTTTGCGTTTGTCCTCCCACTTCACAGACCAGCCTTTCTCTGCCATTCCGGAAATGAATTCCTCTTTGCTGGCTGACTTTGGGATTACTTCCATAAGAGCAATTCCGCAGTCTGCCAAAAAGCTCTTTTTTGAGTCATTGGTAAGAAGCTTGTAAGTATTCTTGTTCCACGCAATGATCTCACCCGCCTCTATTGGAGATCCATCAAAGTGGCGTCCTTTTTCAGCGACATGCAGTCCTCTTTCACGGCAAAGGTTGTTGGTAAATACCTTCTGCTGTTCCAAGTCTTTTTTAGACTGATGGAGCTTTCTGCCATCAATATAGGAAACGCTGTTGGTTACGATATGGCAGTGAAGATGGTCTCTGTCCTGATGAACTGCGATAATACTCTGGTGCCCTGAAAAGAACTCCTCCGTAAAAGCCCTTCCTATTTCAAGAACTTCAGCAGGGGTGACCTGTTCGTCTTTGTGAAAACTGATCACGTTATGGGCACACATCCTGCCCGAATCCTTATCCCACAGCTTCTTTTCTTCAAGCCAGGTCCTGTACACCGCATCGTAGGTGACTGTAGGTTCAAGATAAGGCCCGATCACATCTAGATAGCCTTCTTTGACCTTTTCATCCTTTAGTACGTACTCTATGGTATTTCTCAAGCCCCCGTGGCTTTTAGCGGGCTTACCGACTGCCTTATTAATCGCCATCTTTTATCATCCTCCTTTCGAAATTCCAAAATGTTATCAGAGATCTCACCCAACTTTTCTACTGTTGGTAAGAGCCCCTGACCATTTGCAACATGTGCCATCTGATTAATGTTGGTGGCTATTCCTCTTAGCTGCCTGTCCTGATCAGCAAAATTCCTGCTGATATCCTTTATTACCTCTAACTCTTTGGCAGAGGTGATGTTTGTGTTACGGATTGCACTTATGATAAATGACTGCTGCGTCAATCCGGATTCTTTTATTTTTTCCTGCAATGCATCATATTCAGTATCATTCATGCGTATGGTGATTGCTTTATTTCTTCTTCGTTTAGCTTTTTCCATATTAAATATGCTCCTTTCGATTTTACGCTGGTTTCCAAAGGGAGCGGATCCCTTTGGCGGAGTGCAGAGGCAGAGCCTCTAGACTATTGGACGTAGGGAAAAGAAATTATCCGGGGGATGATTTCTTTTTCTGAAGTCCGGTAGTCGGCTTCGGTGTGCAGAGGTGGAAAATCTCTGCTGGGGGTTCCAAGGGGGCGAAGCCCATCTGGCAAGTTTAGGAAGAGCCGAAAGGCCTCTTCCGGTGCAAATGTGGCTTGCCACTTTGCGAAACTTGCCATATTTTTCCATCGCCGATATGGCATTCAGTGTAGGGTCAGCTCGGCGGGCGATGGGGAAATATGTGGTCTTGCGATTTGCCCGGGCGAGAGATACCGATGCAGGGATGGAGAATGCTGCTATAGCTTCCGGCAGGAAGTGATAGTAGTATTCTTCATCTCTGCAAACAAAGAAGGAGCAAACAGTCCAGTGGACTATTTGCCCCTTCGAAGTGGTCAGGTATCGAACGAACCGGGAAGAAATGAAATCGGTGCGAACTGCGCCGATTTCATTTCTGGTAAATCGCCTTGCTCCCATGAGCAAGAAATGTTTGGCATCAATCTGATGCCATATGAAGGTCAAATGAATTTTATGGGTGGCACCAAAGTGATGCCATCTTAAAATTCATCAAGAAAGCTAAGAGCATCTTCACTGACAGCCCTATATTCATCTGTGAGTGATGAATCCTTGGAGATTGCTGTTGTAATGTCTCTGGTTTCACAGGCAGGTATTTCTTTGATTTGCCTTATACCTGCTTCCAGTTTATTGGTGACCAGATCAGCAATTCTTTCCGCAATCATATTCCATGAACTGGTTTCAATGCTCCCGGCACTTACTGCCCCCTTACATATGAGCCTGAGTGCAACTGCGTTCTTGGAAATATTTTCCTCCTCAGAAATCCTTTGGAGTAATTCCCAGGCTTCTTTATCCTGAGGATTATCCATTCTGAATCTGATGCTTAATCTCTTTTCTGACATACAATCACCTCCGGGAAGAGAGCTTACGCGCCCTTCCTCAGTATGTGCTGTGCATTGTAGAGTTCCTCGTAGCCCTTGGCTGTAGCACAGATGTCTTCAATGATCTCTACACTTGAGGTATCATATTTTCCAAAATTTCTGATAAGGCATCCTCCGCCTCCAATGATGTGTAGCTTTACAAGCTCCGGATCATATTCGTATTCACTGAGCTTATCGAAGATCATTTCACTATATTTGACCGCCTCCCTGTGCATGACTGCCTGTATCCTTTCTGACACTTCAGACGTTCCACTTATGAGAAAGTCTTCAATAACGCTCTCATCAGGAATCTTTCCACATTCAGCCTGTACTTCATTCATGATCTTTTTTAAACACTCATGAACACCAATCTTATCGGTATATTTTTTGTCAGAGACTGGTCTGCCATTAGTGATGACCAGTGTGTTCATTGTTCCATTTCCGATATCCGCCAGCATGTGGACTCCTTTATAATCCTGGAGCGAAGCTGCTATAGCCGCATAGCCCTGAGGATAGATCGCCACATCGCAGATTCTGATGTGATAATACTGCCCGCAGTATCTGTAACTAACTTCCCTGCTTCTCATCAGGTAATCCCTGAAGGAATCTTTCTGTTTTGACATCCAGTGAAGCGGAAGCCCAACTGCAAGTATCACATCTGCCGATCTTAAGCATCTGAGTTCCAGTTCTTTTGCCACAGCAGCCAGAGTAAGGATATAGTAGTCATCGTCTGCATTCTTATTGGCTATGAATACCTTGTGACTTTCACCGATAACGTAATACATACCGTCAAGCTGCAACACATTTGTTGCTATAGCCGGATCCTCACTGTACTTCTTAACTCCACTCTTAAATACCATATTTCTCGTCTTCATGTTTCCATATCCGTGATCAACTCCGATCACTAACTTTCCATCAATATATAAATCTTTCATACCTTTCAATCCTCCATTTTTTCTGAAATTTGTTTTTAGTTACATAAGAGCAGTCTTTCCAGCTCTTCATAGTCATACTCATTCTGCTGAAAATTGCAGAAGGCATTCTTTTTAGGCGGGGCGCCCGGCATTGTCGCGGGGCGGTTCAACCTTTCCATGCACCAGGCCCTGATGGTATCGTGGTTAAGGCATCCCTTATAACCATGATCCCTGATACGCTGTATCTGATAGTCAACACTTCCTTTGCCAAACTCCCTTACCAGATCTTCATATTCATCATCTGTGAGTGTGTCCTCCTTACTACACACTTCTTTAGTATTAGATTTATAGTTATTAGATATATTATTAA
>JAEEGF011417262.1_pt1 | contig 16357 bp, 10 predicted proteins | sample 9134171 | NCBI WGS metagenome assembly JAEEGF01 (sample SAMN16246542, study PRJNA631951) | gut metagenome | biome: gut microbiome; feature: rumen; material: AP-attached | host: Bos | place: Iran: Karaj | collected 2018-10
CCGAAAGATACGGGAAATGAAAATCATCCTTGATTGCAATATTTGGATTTCGTTTCTCATTGGGCATCAGGCCGAATGGATGAGTCAATTATTGAAGGACACCCGATTCGAGGTGTATGTATGTGATGAATTGTTGAACGAAATCCACGATGTCTGTGCAAGGCCAAAGATCCGTTCACGCATTAATGATGAAGAATTGGAAGACTTTTTCCGTATCATCTATGCGTTCTGTCATGTCGCCAAAATCGAAGGTGAGGCTCAGTCTGAAATCCGCGACCCAAAGGATTTATATCTACTTTCGTTGGCTGAAACTGTGGGAGCTGAGTTTATTGTTTCAGGCGATGCTGACCTGCTTGCTTTGCAGCAACACAAGGCCACCCGTATGATGACTTTTGCGGATTTTAGGGTGTTGGTCATGAAAGATGCTATTAGTTAACATGCTAGCTTAGTCAGATTCCATTCCAGTATGTTCTTGTAAGACTAGGAAAGTTGAGATTCCCTTAGGGGAAAAGAACAATTAATCTGTAATTAGCGGCGGCTTGTAACGTTTACCATCGGTAAGCGTTACTTGCCGCCGCTGGTTATATTAATACAGCATCTCCGTTCCCGCAGGGAACCTCAGCGTGCTGAAAAAAACGCCACCGCCTTGCGACTGACGAAGAATTGTCGTATCTTTGCACCCACAATGCCAAAACTCACAACGCATTATGACACAAAATTTAGGATTGAACCAAGCACAGATGGACTTCCTTCGGCTGTTAGCCCATTTCACCAAAGAAGAGGATGTCAAGGAATTGAATGACATCGTTTGCGAATACTATGCCCGTAAGGTAGACGAGGAAATGGACAGACTTTGGGATGAAGGCAAATGGAGTAAGGAAAAGATAGAGGAAACGCTTCAAGAACACTTGAGAACTCCTTACGATGCCTGAACGAATGAGAATAGTGCTCGACACGAATTGCCTTTTGGCTTCTTTGTCGCGCCATAGTGAGTATTATCCTGTTTGGAAGGGGTTACAAACGGGCCAATATGTTTTGTGTCTGTCGAATGATATCCTGAACGAGTATGAGGAAATCATCGGACGTAAGACTTCGGCTGAAGTCGCCAAGAACGTTGTCGGACTACTTTTGAAAAGCAAAAACGTTGAGTTTGTTGATGCCTTCTTCAAGTGGAGGTTGATTGAGGCAGACCATGACGACGACAAATTCGTTGATTGTGCCTTTGCTGCTAATGCTACCTATATCGTTTCCGACGACAAGCACTTTGATGTGCTAAAAAGCATTACATTCCCTAGAATTGCTGTGCTGAAACTTGTTCAATTTCTGCAAACCCTGCAAACCTTTTCGACTTCCGACCAAGCTTCAAACTGAGCGAGGCGGCAGATTAATCACCCAATGAGATTCCCAAGGGAATGGGGAGCCTCCTCTTAGTTATCCCGCGGCGGCTGGCGACTGTTTCCTCAGGGATGCAGCTTTAGGCCGCCGCAAGTTACACTAATACCACCACGCCATTCCCGCAGGGAATCCCCTCCTCCCCCTCACCCCCTCACTATTAATTAATTAGGTGCTTTTCCCGAACATTTTTCCACATCGAAAAACCCGAAAGACCCTAAATAACTTTTTCGTTTCTTTCGTTTCTTTCGATGTTTATTGAACTCCCCAATTAACGAACCAATTAATGGCCGATTAACGGACATTAATGTTGTTTTTCTACATTAATTCCCATGTAATCTACCATTAATTTGTCATTAATTCCCCTTTTCGTTTCTTTCGATGTTAAATACAAACCACTCTCCACCGCCTCTAAACTCTTAACTCTCAACTCTCAACTCTCCACTGCCCTCAACTCTCAACTCTAAACTCTAAACTTACTACTGCCTCTAACCTCTAAACTCTAAACACTCAACTTTCCACTGACTCTAAACTCTAAACTCTAAACTTACTACTGCCTCTAAACTCTAAACTCTAAACACTAAACTCTCAACTGACTCTAAACTCTCAACTGACTCTAAACTCTAAACTTTTTTCACCTAATCCCCCCAAAAATCCCCTCCATATCAAAAAAATAACTATCTTTGCAGGCTCGAAAACTACAAAAAAACTAACAAAATCGACACAAACACATAAAAATCAATATATTACAAAATCCAACAAAAAGAAAAACAACGCTTTTCTGAGTGACAACTGCGCACTTCGCGCTGAGAAAGCGAGTGATTGAGATATCGAACAATTCATCAATTCCAAGATGCAAGCAACACAAACCATAGAAAATGTAACCCTCTCCCTGCCAAACTCTGACTTGGCCGTTTTGCTGACTTTGTCGAAAAGGATGGGCTGGAAAATGAAGACAAGGCGCAAGAGCGGCTTGGAGAAAGCTTTGGAAGACGAAGCCGCAGGGCGTATCTATGAGGCCAAAAGCTTTGAGGACTTAATCGAACAACTTGAAAAATGAAATCATTCTGATTATAGAATCTTTGAATCTTGAATCTTTAAATCTTTGAATCATAAATATCGAATCATTAAATAACAAACAAATTAAAATTAAAACGAAAATGAAAAGAAAATCTTTACTCTTCCTCTTGCTGATGGCCCTGTTCGCGCCGTTGGCAATGAATGGACAAACACAAAACACAGTGCTGTCGCAGAACTTCGACGGCAATGGTTTTACGCCTTCCGATGGCAGCTATTCAGCCTCTAGGTGGTACATGTACAATGCTGGCAGCGGCAACAACTGGCAGCTTTATCAGGGTGCTACCTATGCGCATAGTGGGTCATATAGCATGGCTTATAGTTTTAGTTCTAGCTATGCTGCAAACTGCTATTTGGTTTCTGAACCATTCAACGTAAGTGCCAATATGACCGAACTCACCGTAAGCTTGTGGGAAAGTGTCATGAGTTCATCTTGGGCCGAAACTTTTGAGGTGTTCTTTATCAAGGCAAGCGATGTGAACTCTTCTACACTGATTCCTGCCACATCAAATCAATACGGAGCTATTCCCTCTGCTTCGTATACAAACACTTATGAAAACTATGCTCAAGTGTCTGGCTCATCCACAAACCCCGCACTTGCTGGCCAAAGCGTAAGAGTTGTTGTTCATTGCACATCTGAGAAAGATAAGTATCGTCTCTATATCGATGACATTACTGTTACCGAGACATTAACAGAAGCTTGCCCAAAACCAACTGGTTTGACCGCCAGCAACGTCACCAACAACTCAGCCACCTTGAACTGGAATGGCGAAGCTGAGAGTTACAATGTGCGATACAAAATAATAACGACAGACGCTCCCATCTTCTCCGACGACTTCGAAAACGGTCTTAGCAACTGGACTACTGTAGATGCTGATGGAGATGGATTCAATTGGGCATCTCATATCAACACGGGAACAGGAAACTTGACTACTCATTCCGGCGACGGTGTGGCCTACTCTGAGAGTTATCACAACAATGAAAGTGGTTCTGGAGGTACAGCACTTAATCCTGACAACTGGCTGATTACTCCACAAGTACAGTTGGGAGGCTCTGTCTCTTTCTGGGCTATAGGGCAAGACGATGGGTACTTTGAAGAACATTTTGCCATCTATGTTTCCACCAATGGGAACAACCCCACCAATTTCACCCAAGTTTCTGAAGAATATATTGCTACAAGTGAGTATGTGAAGTATAGTGCTGATTTGAGCGAATATAGTGGCATGGGGTATGTCGCCATCCGCCACTTCAATGTTTCCGACCAGTTCATTCTTAACATTGATGACTTCGAAATCTATGGTCCCAGCCAATGGGTCACTGTTAACAATGTGAGCGGCAACAACCTCGACATTACTGGCCTTACCGCCGATACCGACTACGAATTCCAAGTGCTAGCCGACTGTGGCACAGACGGCGAAAGCAGTTGGTCAGCCAGTGCCACCTTCCATACGCTCGATAATTGCGCTGTTCCTTACGAGCTGGAGGTCGCCAACCCCATTGCCCCTATATCAACACTGAACTGGACAGGGGTACAGGAAGCCTACAATGTGCGCTATCGCAGCTACACACTGGGCGAACCTCAAGAATACGTGTTTGAAGAAGGCTTCGAAGGCGGTTCTATGCCTGAAGGTTGGGACAATTCGATTTACACGGGCAGTTCTTGGAATGTGGGTGCAGGAACAGGTCATACAAGTAGCAGCATCACTGCTACCACTACATCTGCGACAGGAAGCTACAATGCATATTATTATAATAGTACTTATTCTAACTCTGCATACCTTATTTTACCTGCTTTGGATTTGTCAAATGCTTCTGTAGCAACGCTGAACTTTAATTATGTTAACCCGGCTTGGGTTGGAGGTCATTACGCTTTGACAGTTTATTACCGTATAAACGGAGGCTCCTGGAATCAACTGTCTCAATACACTAATTCACAAGACACTTGGACTGGAGAAACTGTTACCCTCACAGGGTTGGCTGATAATTACCAAGTTGCTTTCTATGTTACAGGTTATAACAGTGATTATGGTCATGGTGTCGGCATTGACGATGTCAAAATCACGTATACAGCTCCAAACATTAACTATAGCGAATGGATCAACAAGCCCGATGTCACCAGCCCGCTGGCCATCACAGGTCTTACTCCTTCGACCAACTACGAATGGCAAGTGCGAGGCGTCAACTGCGACGGCAACGGCGGCACCACCGATTGGAGCGCCCCGGCTACTTTCACCACACTTGAGGGTTACGCCCTGGAGATTAAGGGCTACGGTAACGAACAAAACCGTGGCGGCTACTACCTCATCGCTTCGCCTGTCGGTGAAGTGCCTCCCGCGAATGTGGCCAACATGATTCCCACCGACTCGCAACAAGGCTACGACCTCTACTACTTCGACCACACACAGGATAATGAATGGGTCAACTACAAATCTGGAAGCAATCCTGGCTTCGGCCTCGTTCCTGGCAAGGGCTACCTCTATGCCAACCAGAATGACGTCATTTTGTTCTTCTCTGGCCAAGCCTTCACAAATACAAATGGCGAGTATACTGTCGACTTGACGCCCTACAGTGCCACCTCAGTGCAGGGACATAATGCTGATTTCCCGGGCTGGAACCTCGTAGGCAACCCATTCGCCGTTACCGCCTGGCTCAAGGGCAACCGTGGTTTCTACACCATGTCTGCGGACTGCAGATTCTTTGCTTCCGTCGAAAGCCAGCACATCGAGGCCATGCAAGGCATCTTTGTCGTGGCTGGAGAGACTGAACAGAATCCAACAGTGACCTTCACCACCGACGATCCTGAGAGCAAGAGCTCCATGTTCGCCCTCAACCTCAGCCACGACCGCAACCTCATCGACCGCGCCATCGTGCGCCTCGATGGAGGTCGCCAGTTGCCCAAGCTCCAGTTCAGACAGGGTAGCACCAAGGTCTACATCCCGGTCGACGGCCAAGACTACGCCATCGTCAGCTGCGAAGAGATGGGTGAGATGCCCGTCAGCTTCAAGGCCGAGGAGAACGGCAACTACACCCTGAGCCTCAGCAGCGAGGAAGTGAGCTTCGCCTATCTGCACCTTATCGACAACCTGACCGGCAAGGACGTCGACCTGCTCGAGACCCCGAGCTACAGCTTCGAGGCCAAGACGACCGACTATGCCAACCGTTTCAAGCTCGTGTTCGCCACTGGCGACAACAGCAATGACGACAACTTCGCCTTCTTCAGCAATGGCAGCTTCGTCATCAACAACGATGGCGCCGCCACCCTGCAAGTGATCGACGTCACGGGCCGCATCGTGAAGAGCGAGAGCATCAACGGCTGCACCAATGTGAACGTGAACGCCGCTCCTGGTGTCTACATGCTGCGCCTCATCAACGGCAACAACGTGAAGGTCCAGAAAGTGGTTGTGAGATAATTGAGATTCCCTTCGGGAATGGAGCGAAGTGTAATTGTATACAAGCGGCGGCTTGAGATTGTTGCAAGCCAAATGCAGTCTGAGGCCGCCGCTTATAAAACTACAACAACACTCCATTCCCGCGTAGCGGGAACCTCAAACTAAACATAACTAGTTGCAGAAATAGGCAAAATTTAAAAAAAATACCCAAAAAAGTTCATCGTATTAAATAAATTACTAATTTTGCAGCCTGATTTGAATAAAGAAACAACTTATCAATACTGAAATATCTGAAAAATGAAAAAGTTAGCATTGACAATAGCAGTCGTTCTTACGATGGGATTGAGTTCTTTTGCACAGGACGGTGGTTTATTGAACAGAGGTGTCTCGTTCGATAAGCATGGCCGTGAAGGTGGACAAATTGGTCCTTTGCTCCCTGGCCATAATGAAACTGGCGACCATAATGCTCCCCTCGGAAGTGGCGTTGCCGTGTTGCTCGGCCTTGGCGCTGCCTACCTCATCGGTAAGAAACACGAAGAAAAATAATTGTCCCCACTCTTAGGGACAAAAAAAGGAGTTCGCTCCTTGCCCAACGATAGCTTGTAGTGTTTGCGTAACGTAAGCGCTACATGCTATCGTTTTTTATATCGTACCTAAAGCAAGTTGCTCCATTTGCGCAGTGAAATCAGCAAAAAAAACGCCGTTGGCTTAGAATAACGGCATTTTTTTTGCCATAATATTGTCATGTAAAGATTTATCCCTATATTTGCGCGCCATTTTTTATAAAACAACTGAACAACTGTTATTTAAATTTATACATTATGAAGATAAAGCATCTACTTCTATGGCTATTGCTGGCACTTTGTATGCCCTGGTCGGCAAAAGCTCAAGACACGATTCCTTCTACTTTGACGGTAAACGATGGAAGTACTTATACAAATTCCATGGTACCTATCGCGAGTGCGTATGCCCAATTCGGCACTGAAAGTCAGTTTATCCTACTCCAAGAGGATATGGCGGCTATGATAGGAGGTACGGTGAACAAGTTGACATTTTACTGCAATAAGGAGAGTGGAGACTGGGGTGATGCACGGTTTTCGATCTATGTGGCCGAAGTGTTGGATAATGGATTTACAAATACTGCTTCTTCCAGTTGGGATTGGGATTCGATGACTGAAGTCTATACTGGGTCCCTTTTTATTAATAACTACATGGTGGAAATTGTACTTGATAATCCTTTCACTTATTACGGAGGCAACCTCAAGATTGGTTTTAGGGAAGTCCAATTGGGTTCCAAAATCTCATCGATGGCTTGGAGAGGCGTTAGAGACTCAAATTATTATTCGGCTATGTATTCCTACAAAGATGCTTGGGGGAGGTATTATAGCCTAACCAGTATCCGTCCCAGAGTGACTTTCGATTACTATGTTCTCGATCTTCCGGTAGTGGAAGTTACAGTTGGAGACATTGCCGCCAACACCGCTTCGTTTTCGTGGGAGACACCGAGTCCCGATGTCACGGGATATAAATACCAGTGCATTAGAGCTTCCGAAACTTTTGTCGAAAACTGGATGGAACTCCCCTCAACGGCAACTTCATTGACCCTCGAGAACTTGACTTCTGCTACCGACTATATCTTCCGCATAAAGGCCTGCTACGGAGTGCATGAAAGCGCAATGACAACCTTAGCCTTTAAAACCGCTTGCCCTGACTACGCATCAATTCCGTACGTCGAAAACTTCGACTCCTATGAGGTCGAAGACCGATGGATACCTCTTGTACAAACGTTACCCGATTGTTGGGATTATGTCAACACATCCACGAACCCCGACGATAACCTATTCCCGACCATGCATCACCATAGTGCTCATACTCAATATACGGCTTCTTTGCCAAACAGTTTGCAATTCTACATTAGGCGTATGGATTACTACACACCAAAGCCGCAATACGCCATATTGCCTGCGATGCACAACATTAATGGATTGCGCGTGAAACTCAATGCAAGATCGTATATTAATGGCTATTCTTACACGGGTACATTCAAAGTTGGCGTGATGGAAGGAACCGAAGCAGAACCGGAATTCATTGAAATCGAAACCATCACCCCATCCGAAAACTATCAACTCTATACGATTGATTTGAGTGGTTATGAAGGTGATGGCGAACATATCGCCATTTGGATGGAAGTGCCCAATTCTTCATATGGAAGGGTTTTTATTGACGACATTGTGGTGGAAGAGGCGCCCCATTTCACCAAGCCGATTGCCTCTTACGGCGGAAATGCGGGCGGCTGGTACCTGATTTCCTCTCCTTTGGCTGATGGAACCCAACTGGAGGATATCGTTCAACTGGGTGATTTGAATAGCAGTGAGCCCAACTTTGACCTCTATCGCTTCAACCCGAGTCCGCAAAGGCCGGGCTATTATTGGGAAAACTGGAAACAAGAAGGCGAGCACTATCATTTCGACCTTGAACCTGGTCGTGGCTACCTCTATGCCAACATCGATGACGTCTCCCTCGATTTCACGGGTGCACCATACGAGGGTAACGGCGAAGTCACGATGCAATATAATGAGAATGTACATTGGGGAAACTGGAACCTCGTGGGTAATCCCTTCCCCGTTTCGGCCTATATCGGCGATAGGTATTATCTTAGGATGAATGAAGAAGGTACGGGCTTTATGCCAGCAACCGTCGGCTCGGCTATCGAAGCCATGGAAGGCATCTTTGTGTATTCCGAATATGATGGTGAAATCTTGACGTTCAGCACCACACAACCCACCAGAAACAACGAACAGTTGTCGCTCAACGTCAGCAAGATGAAACGAGACGGCCTCACCACCATCGATCGTGCCATCCTCAATTTCAATGAAGGCAGTGGGCTGCCCAAGTTCCAACTCGACGAGAACGGTGCCAAGGTCTATATCCCGCAAAACGGATTAGATTACGCCGTGGTTGCCACCGAAGGCCAAGGCGAGCTGCCCGTCAATTTCCGCGCCGATGAAAACGGCCTCTATACCCTAAGCTTCAGCTGCGAGAACGTAGAGTTCAGCTACCTGCACCTCTTCGACAACAAGACGGGCACCGATGTTGACTTGCTCAATACGCCAAGCTACACCTTCAACGCCACGACAACGGACTATGAGAGCCGCTTCAAGTTGGTGTATGCCACAGGCAGCAGCCTCACTGATGACAACTTCAGCTTCATCAATAGCAACGGCAACTTCAGCATCTTCGGCATCGAAGGCGAAGCCACCCTGCAGGTGCTCGACGTGATGGGCCGCATGCTCAGCACCGAGACTTTCAGCTGCAGCATCGAGAAGCGCCTTGATGTCGTGCCCGGCGTTTACTTCATCCGCCTTGTCAATGGAGATGACGTGAAGACACAGAAGGTTGTGGTGAGATAAAGAGGTCACCTTATAATAATAACGAAAAAATAAGCCGCGAAGACTTTCGCGGCTTATTTTTTGCCTATCTTTGCACCCGCTAAGAGGCCCCTGAGCTGGTACCTGAGCTTGTCGAAGGACGCGAAGGGCCGACTTGTTTAAACAGCTTTTAACTACGTTGAATGCGTAGCATTTCGACAGGCTCAACGACCTGCCTCAACTGAATAACAGATCAACTAATAACTGATTAATCATGGAATCAACGAACAACCCCTCAATCCGTGAAAACGGATTCAAGCGTTACACGGTAACCACGGCCTTGCCTTATGCCAATGGCCCCGTCCACATCGGTCACCTTGCCGGCGTCTACATCCCCGCCGACACCTATGTCCGCTATCTGCGAATGCGTGGTGAGGACGTCCTGTTTGTCGGTGGTTCCGACGAGCACGGCGTGCCGATTACCATCAAAGCCGAAAAGGAAGGCTGCACGCCGCAAGACATCGTGGACCGTTACCACGAGATCATTAAGAAGTCGTTCGAGGAGTTGGGCATCAGCTACGACATCTACTCGCGCACCTCTTCGAAGATGCACCGTGCCACGGCCCAAGAGTTCTTCAAGAAGCTCTACGATGAAGGGAAGTTCATCGAGAAGGAGACGGAGCAATACTTCGACCCCGAACGCCAGAAATTCCTTTCCGATAGATATATCGTGGGCACTTGCCCGAAATGCGGCGCAGAAGGCGCCTACGGCGACCAATGCGAAAAATGTGGCTCTTCTTTGAGCCCCGATGAGCTCATCAACCCGCACTCGCAACTCAGCGGCGCAGCCTTGGTGAAGAAACCGACCAAACACTGGTATCTGCCTCTCGACCAATACGAGCCTTGGCTCCGCGAATGGATCCTCGAAGGTCATAAGGAGTGGAAGAGCAACGTTTATGGCCAAGTGAAGAGCTGGCTCGACGGCGGCTTGCAACCTCGTGCCGTCACCCGCGACTTGGACTGGGGCGTGCCCGTCCCGATTGAGGGTGCCGACGGCAAGGTGCTGTATGTGTGGTTTGACGCGCCCATCGGCTACATCTCCAACACCAAGGAGATCTGCGAACAACGCGGCGAAGATTGGGAGAAATGGTGGAAAGACCCCGAGACCAAGCTGGTGCATTTCATCGGCAAGGACAACATCGTGTTCCACTGCATTATCTTCCCCTGCATGATGAAGGCCTATGGCGACTATATCATGCCCGACAACGTGCCCGCCAACGAGTTCCTTAACCTCGAGAACGACAAGATCTCGACCTCGCGCAACTGGGCCGTGTGGCTGCACGAATACCTGCAGGAGTTCCCTGGCAAGCAAGATGTGTTGCGTTATGTCTTGACCGCCAACGCTCCCGAGACCAAGGACAACAACTTCACTTGGAAGGACTATCAGGACCGCAACAACAACGAGTTGTTGGCCATCTTCGGCAACTTCGTCAACCGCACCTTGGTCTTGACACATAAATACTATGAAGGTGCCGTGCCTGCCTTAGGCAACCTCAACGACACCGACAAGGCAGTCATCGAAGAGATGAACGCCTATCCCGCCAAAATCGGTCATCTGATTGACACATATAAGTTCCGCGAGGCCCTCTCCGAACTGATGAACTTGGCCCGTTTGGGCAACAAATACCTCACTGACAACGAGCCTTGGAAGCAAATCAAGACCGACCCCGAGCGCGTGAAGACCGTGATGGCATTGTCGTTGCAGATTGTGGCGCACTTGGCTATCCTCAGCGAGCCTTTCCTGCCGTTCAGCGCAAAGAAGCTCCAGCAGATGATTGGTCTGGAAGTGAAGGGTTGGAATGACGCCGAGAACACCGTTCTGCTGCCTGAAGGTCATGTCATCAACCAGCCCGAACTGTTGTTCGAAAAAGTGGAAGACAGTGTGGTGGCCGCTCAGTTACAGAAACTGGAAGACACCAAGAAGGCCAACCAGCTGAATGCTTGGAAGCCTGCCGAGGTGAAGCCCGTGGTCAGCTTCGACGACTACATGAAGGTGGATGTACGCGTGGGCACCATCCTCGAGTGCCAAAAGGTGCCGAAGGCCGACAAGTTGCTGCAGTTCCTCATCGATGATGGCATGCAGAAGCGCACCATCGTGAGCGGTATTGCGAAATATTACACCGAACCCGAGAAGTTGGTGGGCAAGCAGGTGTGCTTCGTCGCCAACTTCGAGCCGCGCAAGCTGAAGGGTGTAGTCAGCGAGGGCATGATCCTTTCCGCCGAGGACAAGGACGGCCGTCTCGTGCTGCTGACGCCTAGCGACTTTGTCGCGCCAGGATGCTCGGTGGGATGATATCCTGTCACCCCTTCGGGGTTTAATGAAAACGGTATCGGTTTTTATAGGCAGGGGTTGAAACCACCTGCCTATTGTGCTGCCGTCCCTACGGGACTAGTCGGCCAAACCCCGTAGGGGTGATAGCACAATAAGCAGGTGGTGGAATGCAATGGAACCCCTGCCGAAAAAACCGATAATACCGCTGAACCCCGTAGGGGTGAAAGGATACATCAATGCGCCTCTAGCCAGTTATCCCCAGTGTTCATTTCAACGATGACCGGCACCGACAACGGCAAGGCATTCACCATCTTATCCTGAACGATAGCCATCAGCGTGTCGAGTTCATCGAGATGCGCGTCGAAGACCAATTCATCGTGCACCTGAAGGATCATCTTCGACTGCATCTTCAAGCGTTCCAGCTCCTGATGGATGCCGATCATGGCAATCTTGATCATGTCGGCCGAGCTGCCTTGGATGGGTGCGTTGATGGCGTTGCGTTCGGCGAAGCCGCGCACCACGCTGTTCGCGCCGTTGATGTCGCGGAGGTAACGGCGGCGGCCTAAGATGGTCTCAGCATAGCCGCGTTCACGGGCCAAGGCGATGCTGCGGTTCATGTATTCCTTGATGCCCGCATACTCCTCGAAGTATTTCTTGATGATGTCGGCGGCCTCGCTGCGCGAGAGCTCCATGCGTTCCGCCAGACCGAAGGCCGACATGCCGTAGATGATGCCGAAGTTGACCGCCTTGGCGCGGCTGCGCTGTTCCTTGGTGACTTGGTCCATCGGCACATGAAACACCTTGGCCGCCGTGGCGGCATGGATGTCGTGGCCGAGGTTGAAGTCGTTGACCATGGCAGGGTCTTGACTCAAATGGGCAATGATGCGTAACTCAATTTGGCTATAATCGGCGGCAAGGAGGGTATAAGCCTCGCTGCGTGGCACGAAGGCACGACGGATCTCGCGGCCTTTCTCAGTGCGTACTGGAATGTTCTGCAGGTTGGGGTTGTTGGAGCTCAAGCGCCCCGTGGCCGTCACGGCTTGGTTGTATGAGGTGTGAATGAGTCCATCCTTCGGGTTGACCAAGGCAGGAAGTGCATCGAGGTAGGTTGACTTCAATTTGGTGAAAGAGCGGTAATCCAAAATCATTTGGATGATGGGATGCTTGTGGGATAGTTTCTGCAGTACATCCTCGCCTGTGGCATATTGTCCTGTCTTGGTTTTCTTGGCCTTTTCATCGATGCGCAGTTTCTCGAAAAGGATTTCTCCCAACTGTTTCGGCGAGGCGATGTTGAAAGGCATGCCAGCGGCTTTGTAAATCTCTTCCTCAATCTTATGAATCTCGACGCCAAAGGCTTCGCTAATTTGCTGGAGGTTCTCCGTGTCGATGCGCACGCCGTTGGCCTCCATGCGACTCAAAACAGGCACGAGCGGCATTTCAATCTCATAAAACAGCTTCTCCACACCGTTTTCCTTGAGCAGGGGAAGCAACTTCTCGTAGAGTTGCAGCGTGATGTCGGCATCTTCAGCGGCATATTCCTTCACCAGTTCCACGGGCACCTCTCGCATGGTCTTCTGCTGTCGGCCTTTGCCAATCAGGTCCTCGATGGGGATGGTGAGGTAGTTGAGGTAGACCTCGGCAAGATAGTCCATGTTGTGGCGTTGCTCGGGTTCGAGGAGATAATGCGCCAGCATCGTGTCGAACAGCTTGCCCTTTACGCTGATGCCGTATTGCGCCAGCATCGAGATGTCGTATTTCAGGTTTTGCCCGATTTTGAGGATGTTTTCATCCTCAAACAAGGGCCGTAGCAGTTCCAGTTTCTTCTGGCAAGCCTCGCGCTCGGCGGGCATGGACAGGTACCAAGCCTCGTGTGCCTTGATGGCGAAGGAAAGACCCACCAATTCGGCGGAGTACACGTCGATGTTGGTGGTTTCGGTGTCGAAGACAAATTGCTTTTGTTTGGACAGCAAATCCACCAAAGCTTTGATGTCGGTTTCAGTTTCCACAAGTTTGTAGTCGTGTGCCAACGTCTTGGCTGAGTCCTTCTCGGAGAATTCCAGCAGACCACTGTTGTCGCCTTGGTTGAAGAGGTCGAAGGTCTCGTTAGAGGAGAACAGGTCGGATTGTTGACTTCCTTCGGTCATCTCCCTGGATTGCTTCGTTCCTCGCAATGACGGTGAGGCTGAGGTCCCTGAGCCTGTCGAAGGGCCGTCCAAAGTGGATTGTTTTCCTTTATAATCCTCCAAAAACCGTTTGGCGAAAGTCCTGAACTCCAGTTCCTCAAACAAAGCCATCAGTGCGGGCACATCAGGCTCCTTGGCTTTCAGTTCCTCCTCATCGAGGTCGACGGGCACTTCTAAATTAATGGTCGCCAACGCTTTCGACATCAGTCCTTGCTCAGCGAAATTGATGACGTTTTCCTTTTGTTTGCCTTTCAGCTCGTCGGCATGGGCGATGAGGTTCTCCACGCTGCCGTATTTTCCCACCAGAATCGCAGCAGTCTTCTCGCCGATGCCCGGGATGCCCGGGATATTGTCGGCAGCATCACCCCAAAGGCCGAGGATGTCGATGAGTTGCTTGGGTTCCTGGATGCCGTAGCGTTCGCAGACCTCCTTGGGGCCCCACACCTGTGCTGGCTCACCGAATTTGGCGGGTTTGTAGAGCAGGATTTTGTCTGTCACCAACTGACCGAAGTCCTTGTCTGGGGTCATCATATAGGTGGTGAAGCCTTGTTTCTCAGCTTTTTTCGACAGGGTGCCTATGACATCGTCGGCCTCGTAGCCTTCCACGCCGTAAACGGGGATGTTGAAGGCCTCAATAAGTCTGATGATATAAGGTATCGAGTCGCGGAGGTCGTCGGGCATTTTCTCGCGGTTGGCTTTGTATTCGCTGTATTCGGCCTGCCGTTGGGCAGTGCCGGCCACGTCGAAGGCCACGCCGATATGGGTGGGCTTCTCTTTCTGTAGGATTTCATAGAGCGAGTTCAAAAAGCCCATCACCGCCGAGGTGTTGACCCCTTTCGAGTTCATTCGTGGGTTCTTGCTCATGGCGAAGAAAGCCCTGTATATCAATGCGTAGGCATCCAAAAGGAATAGTTTTTTCTCTGTGGTTTCCATAATCTGTAGAATTTAGGAGTAAAGTATGATGTTGAAAATGATGATATTTAGTGAATTAAGGTCACAAAACCCGTTTCAGCCAAAGCCTTAATACAGGGTCGCCTATGATATAGCCCTTTGCTGTTTGCTCTATCAATTCTTTGGCTGTCAGTGCATTCTTCAGGCGTGTGATGTTCGATGGTGAGCCGAAGTCGTATTCTTCCCTAAGGTCTTTTTTGCCAAAGTCGGTCGATTGTCCAGCCAAGACAGCCCTCAGGAAATTGAGTTGGTAACTGGTCAGCGACTGGGTTTGTTCAATGTAAACGATGGAATTTTGGTCAATCAAGTCGTTGAGGGCGGATTTCAGGATGTCGTCGGTCACTTCCTTTTCGGTCAGGAGCAAGGTGTCATATGCAAGTTGTTGGACATAGGATGACTGATAGTCAACACTTTCGCACAATTGTTTGACAAGTTGTTCTGAGATATGTTTCCCTTGTTTGGCAAAGCCTTCCTGGATGTAGGGCAGCCAAGTTTCGAACGGGATGCTTTTCAGGTAAAGCAACTCACCGAATTTGTAGAACGGATAGCTTTTCTTTTGGAAAAGGTTAGTCATCATGTGCATTTTGCTCCCGTAGAGGCAGTAGGACACATTTTTCTGGTGCTGCCAAACTGTTCTCATGCGTTTTTGCACACTCAACGAGTCGGGAAACTCACCCACTTGCTGGAACTCGTCGATGCAGACAACGATATGGCATCCTTTGCGGTTAGCAATGATTTCAGGCAAGGAAAGCACTTCTTCGGGTTGGTGGGTCTTTGGTGTGATACCCAACGTAACGCCGTATTCATTTTGTCCATCGAGCGACCATGAGATTTTTGGCACCAATCGTTCAATGAAACCTTTGGCCAAGTCTTTCCACTCTTCCATCTTTGAGGCAGTTTGCTTCAAGATAGCTTCCGAAAACACGTTGTAAAAGTCGTATTCGTTGCGGCAGGAGAAAATGTCCATCGTCACCACAACGATGTCTTTGGAGTTGACCATTGCGGCCACTTTGTTGACCAATGAGGTCTTTCCCCAACGTCGCGGCGAGAGCAGAATGGTGTTGATGCCGTACCTGAAATTGGACGACAAGCGTTCCGTTTCGGCTTGCCTTCCAATGAAGTGATTGTCCTCAACGGGAATGCCAAACATGAAAGGTTTATTGTCCATGATGTGTTGTAATTTAGCGCAAAAATACACATAATTTTTTTAATACACAAACTTGTGTAACACAAACTTGTGTAACACAAACTTGTGTTGTTAATAAAATATTGATAACCAATTATATAAATAAATAGGTTTTACTAAAAAACATCAAGTTAATATCATCTAGAAAGAATTCAGAGCGCTTTTGTTTTCTGCTTGGATTCTACCAAAAAACCGAAAAAGAACATCATTTTCAAAAAAAGTTGTACCTTTGCAATCGAAAACGAGTAATTATTGGTCACAAGGTAGACCGACATTCTTTTATAAACAACTGATTATCAATTTATTGATAAGATAGTTGGATTTGAAATGGAAATAAGTCTTATCTTTGCGACCTATTTATCAACTAAAAAAAGAGAACTATGCAAGAAATTTTGAATGAAATCGTTCCGATCATTGCTGAGAAACTCGGCGTGGATCCTTCGGAAGTCACTATGGAAGCCAGCTTTACCAACGACCTG
>JAEEGF011769104.1_pt1 | contig 16356 bp, 9 predicted proteins | sample 9134171 | NCBI WGS metagenome assembly JAEEGF01 (sample SAMN16246542, study PRJNA631951) | gut metagenome | biome: gut microbiome; feature: rumen; material: AP-attached | host: Bos | place: Iran: Karaj | collected 2018-10
TCTCCAGGGCCTTCTCCCGCCGCTTGGCCTCGGACTGGAAATTCATGGTGTGCATATTGTGGAGCCGGTCTGCGATCTTGATGAGGATGACGCGGATATCCTTGGACATGGCCAGCAGCATCTTGCGCAGATTTTCCATCTGCGCTTCCTCTTTGGTGGTGTAGACCACCCGCGTCAGCTTGGTGACCCCTTCCACCAGGTCCGCCACTTCGCTGCCGAAGAGCTTGGAGACCTCCTCATAGGTGGCGTCCGTGTCCTCGATGGTATCGTGGAGCAGACAGGCGATGATGCTGTCCTCATCCAGGCCCATGCCCGCGCAGATGCTGGCGGCGGCCAGGGGATGGGAGATGTAGGGCGACCCGTCCTTCCGGAGCTGGCTGCCGTGCTTGTCCCGGGCATACTCGTATGCCTTGCGCACTCTGGCTTCGTCCAGATTCGGGTTGTAGTGGCGGGATTTCTCCACCAGCTCGGCATAAAGCCGCTCCATATCGTCCGCCTTGGCGGAATCGGGGGAGGGCAGCGCCCCGTCGATGCGTTTGACGTCCTCGTTCATGTGCCTTCCGTTTCCTCAGCGCAGGTTTTGCAGCAGGGCGGACTTGCTGAGGTCCGCTTTTCCCTCAAAACGGGGAATGGTGATCTCCATGATCCCCTCCGACTCCGTCAGCCGGATAAGTCCCAGCTCATCCAGGACCCAGAGGCAGACCAGCACCCGCCCCGGCACCGGCACCCCGGAGCGCAGCGCGATGTCCGGCAGCAGGGTGGCCGTCTCCTCGTCGAAGCGGCGGGCCCGGCGGGTGAGATAGCGCCACACCCGGCCCATATCGCTGCGGTCCGGCAGCAGGATGGCCCGCTCCATGGGCTGGAGGCTCTGACCGCTGCGGAAGCGGCGGGCCATGCCCACGCTGGGGTCCCCCGGCATGCGGCTGGGGCGCACGTCCCGCAGCAGGAGCTGCACCGTGCGGTTGCCGCGAAAATCGTTGACGCCCGGCTCGAAGGCCAGGTCCACCAGGCTGCCGGGATGGATGCCCAGCTCCCGGACGGAGACGCCGAAGAACACGCAGTCGAACTTCAGCCCGTTCTTCACGCCCACCAGCTTCAGATGCCGGTCCCCCCCGATGGGGATCAGGGCCTCGGCCACCACATCCCGCATGCAGAGGGTGGGCGGCGGATTGCCGACGCCCCAGGGGGACATGAGCTTGAGAGCTTCGATCTCCCCCAGGGTCAGGTAAGTGGGGTCCTCCACGCAGAAATCCAGCAGGATATGCTGCTGGGGCCGGTCCCCCTCATGATTGCGGTAGTATACGGCGAGACGCTGGCGCAGCGCGTCCACCCGGTCCCGCCGAAGAGTCAGCCCCGCGGCCAGCTCATGGCCGCCGAAGCTGGTCAGTTCTTCCTTTGCATCGTCCAGGGCGTCGAAGATGCCGAAATCGCCATAGCTGCGGCAGGAACCGCGGCCCTCCTCCCCTTCCAGGCAGATGATGACGGCGGGGACGCCGAACTTCTCCGCCAGCCGGGAGGCCACGATGCCGCTGACCCCATGGTGCCAATTCTCGGAGGCCAGCACGATGGGCTCCTCCAGATGCCGGGCATCCCCCAGCATATCCAGGGCTTCCCGGAAGACCCGGTCCTCCACGTTCCGCCGCTCCGTATTCATGGCGCAGAGCTCCCCGGCCAGACGCTGCGCTTCCCGCCGGTCCTCCGCCATGAGCAGGTCAAAGGCCACCCGGACCCGGCCCATCCGCCCGGCGGCATTGAGCTTGGGGATGAGGGAAAAGCTGATGTCCGTGCCGGAGATGCGGCTCTTGTCCACGAAGATGGCCGCCATGAGGCTGTCCAGCCCCGCATATTCCCGGGTGCGCAGCATATTGATGCCCCGGCGGATCAGCACCCGGTTCTCTCCCGTGACGGGCATGATGTCCGCGATGGTGCCCAGGGCGGTCAGCGCGCCGTAGCGCTCCAGCAGCTGATCCTCCGTTCCGGGCCCTTCCAGGGCGGAGACCAGCTTGAAGGCCACGCCCACCCCCGCCAGGCCCTTGAAGGGATATTCGTCGTCCTTCCGATGGGGGTCCACCACCGCCACGGCGGGGGGCAGCTCGCCCACGCACTCATGGTGGTCCGTCACCACCACGTCCATGCCCAGCTCGGAAGCCCGCCGGACCTGGTGCAGGGCGGTCACGCCGCAGTCCACCGTCACCATCAGGGTCACGCCCTGGGCGGCCAGGGAGCTGAGGGCTTCCTCGCTGATGCCGTAGCCCTCCGTCAGCCGCTCGGGGATGTAGGGGATGCAGCGGAGGCCCTGCCGCCGGAACCAGGCGGTCATCAGCGCGGTGGCGGTGATCCCGTCCACGTCGTAGTCGCCGTAGACGGCCACGGTCTCCCTCTTCCCCACCGCGGCCTGGATGCGGGATACCGCCTTGTCCATGTCCTTCATGGCCATGGGGTCGCGGAGCAGGCCGGCATCCTCCCGCAGGAACTCGGCCGCCTCCTCCGGCGTCCGCACCCCGCGGGCAGAGAGAAGTGCGGCGGTCAATCTCCGGCAGCAGCCGGACTTCCAGATGGCATATGCCGCCGCGTCGTCGCACTTGCCGACACGCCACGCACCGTATGCTTGCATCGCCGCACCTCCCGTTTCGGGGGAAAGGCCCCCGCAAATTCCTTAATAAAGTTATTTTACAGAAAAAGACATAAAAAGGCAAGGTGGAAAACCCTGTCCGGCTTCACTTTTCTGTAATATTTGCCAAGGATGGGGCTCACCCCTCCAGGTCCATGACCATCTGCACCCGGCGGGCATGGCGGCCGCCCTCGAAGGGCGTGTCCAAAAACAGGTCCACGATCTTCATGGCCAGGCCCGCCCCGATCACGCGGCCGCCCAGGGCCAGGACATTACTGTCGTTGTGGCGGCGGGTCATCTCGGCGGAGAAGCAATCGCCGCAAAGGGCGCAGCGGATGCCCTTGACCTTGTTGGCCGCCATGGACATGCCGATGCCGGTGCCGCAGCAGAGGATGCCCTTCTCCGCCTCGCCGGAGGCGACGGCCTTCGTCACCAGGGCCGCATAGACGGGGTAATCGCAGCTGGCTTCGGAATCGGTGCCGTAGTCGGTGAAGGGGACGCCCCTCTCCGTCAGGTGTTTCTTGATCTCTTCCTTGAGGGCAAAGCCCCCGTGGTCGCTTCCCAGTGCAATCATAACGGCGTTCTCCTTTTGATGTTATTTTGATGTTATAAAGTGAGTTTCCTTTTCATGTGACTCATGCAGTAGAGATCGGGGGCACGGATACGCAGATTGCGCAGTCAGGATTCTCGTCAGGTCGTTCAAAAACCGCAGGGAATACTTTGTGTATTGCCGAGGATTTTTGGGCGGCATGGCGGGGATCCGGCAAGCAAGATGCGTGGCTGGGTCCCCCGATCTCTACTGCCAATTAAAACGGCCAATAGCCGGCGAACCAGCGGAGGAAGGTGTTGCCGTAGCCGGCAGTATAGGTGAGGCCGCTGAGGGCGGGGTAAAAGAAGGCGAAAAGCAGGGCGCAGCCGCAGACGAGGATAAGGCCGGTATGGTCCCGCCGGGTGAGGCTGCGGCGCTGGCAGTCCCGCAGGCAGCGCCCCAGGGCCAGGGCCAGAAAGACGGTGGCGGGGAAATAGTGGTAGATGAAGGCGCAGCGCTCCACCGTCACCCAGGGCAGGAGGCAGCTGAGGTAGCCCGCCAGGATGAACCAGGCCATCCGGTCCCCCCGGATGCCCTTCACCGCCATGGCCGCCATGGCCCCCAGGCCGGTCCACCAGAAAAGGGGATTGCCGCAGGCGCCGATGGCGGATTTCACCTGATAGGCATCGTCGAAATAATGGAGATAGTAGAGGATGGGACGGACATCCAGCATCCACATCCACCAGGTAGACTGATAGGGGTGGGTGGCCTCCAGCGCGCTGTGGTAATGATACATATACCGGATGTTCTCAAGGATCAGCTTGAGATAATCCAGGCTGCGCATGGACACTCCCGCGGCCCGGGCATAGGGGGCATAGGCGAGATAATAGGCCAGAGCGGGGAAAAGCAGGAAGAATACGCAGCTCCAGGCGACGGTGGGCAGGAAATAGGCGGTGAGTTCCTCCCGGAAGCCACGGCGGCGGAGCCTTTCCCCCTGGCGCAGGGCCCAGAGCACCGCCAGGCCGCCCCCGGCAAAGACGCAGGTCCACTTGCTCACCACCCCCAGGGCAAAGGCCGCCCCGCTGAGGCACAGGGGCGCCAGCGTTCGCCGCAGGGGGGTGTCCCAGGGCTGGGTATAGTAGAGATAGAAGAAGAAATACATCAGCAGCGTGAAGAACACGCTGTACGTGTCGATGGTGGAGATGCGGGTCTGGGCAAAGCGCATGAAATCCAGGCCGAAGACCGCGGTGGCGCAGGTGGCCGCCATGGTGCTGCTCAGCATCAGCTTCAGGAGGATATAGAGGATCGGCAGCAGCAGCACGCCGAAGAGCGCGCCGGAAAAGCGCCAGCCGAAGGGGGTCATGCCGAAGATGCGGATGCCCAGGCCGATGATCTCCTTCCCCAGCGGGGGATGGGTGATCTCATAGACCTTGTGACCCGCCAGGTGCTCCCAGGCGGTGCGGGCATGGTAGATCTCGTCGAAATAGCAGCTGTTGCGCCAGCTCTCCTCCGCCGGCACCACGTCCTGCTCGTCGCAGATGCCGAGGGTCTCGCAGAGATAGTCCAGCCGGTTCCCCCGGGCATCCCAAAGGGCGACCTCCCCCAGCGTCAGGTCCCCCCGCAGGGCGGTGATGCGCACCCGGCGCACCTTTCCGAAGGGCTCCTCCGGCCGGAAGTAATGCCATTTCAGCACATCCGTATAGCTCTGTTCCAGGGTCTCCTCGGTCCAGGTCTCCCCGTCGGCGGACCAGGCCAGCCGGTAGCTGCCCACGGTGGCCCCGGAATAATAGCCGATCTGCCCCAGCTCGGTCTCCTCCGGGAGGATCAGCTCCGCCTTCTCCCCCGGACTGCGGAAGGTATGCCAGGAGGTGACGCCCTTCGTATCCCCCAGGTTGAGGAAGGCCAGCAGGGCGGCGGCCAGGGTGATGGCCAGCATGGGGATCAGGTCGGCCCTTACGAGCTTCCCCGGCTTGTGGAAACGGAGCAGGGGCAGTTCCAGCCCGTCGGCGTCCCGCTCCGGCTCCAGCCGTTCGGGATTCCCGTCGAACATCCGCACCGCCAGCAGCACCGCTCCCAGCATGGTGAGTATCATGAAGATGATGGCGCTCAGGTTCATTCCGCAAGCCTCGCTAGCTCTCTGATATAGTCCGGGTCCGTGCCGCAGCAGCCCCCGGCGTACTGCACCCCCAGCCGAAGGATGGGGGCCATGGCCTCGGCAAAGGCGGCGGCATCCATGGGGTAGGCGCCCGTGGCCGGGTCCGGCATGCCCGCATTGGGCTTGACGATGATCGGCTTGTCCGTGGCCTGCCGCAGGGCTCTCGCCAGGGGAAGGGCTTCCGCGGGGCCCAGGGAGCAGTTGAGGCCCACCGCCGCCGCTCCGCCCTCCGCCAGGGACCGGGCCATCTCCTCCACGGTGACGCCCGTGAGGGTGCGCCCGCTCTGCTGGAAGGTCATGGTGGCGAATACCGGCTTGTCCGGCAGAGTCTTCCGGGCGGCTTCCAGGGCGATCAGCAGCTCCGTCAGGTCAAAGAAGGTCTCCAGTACGATCAGGTCCGCGGTCCCTCCGGCGGCAAACACCTCCCGGAAGGCGGCCTCCGCCTCCTCCTCCGACAGGTCCCCGTAAGGCTCCAGCAGCTGGCCCAGGGGCCCCACGTCCAGGGCCACGCGGGCTTCCTCTCCGGCGGCGGCGCGGGCATTGGCCAGGGCGGCCCCGATCACGGGGGCCACCGCTTCCCCCCGGGCCTTCACGGGGTTGCAGCCGAAGGTGCAGGCATAGATGATGCTGCTCCCCGCCTCGATATAGTCCCGGTGGATGGCCTGCACCGCAGCCGGGTCCGTCAGATTCACCTGCTCCGGAAAGCGCGGCGTGGTGACGCCCCGCTTCATGAGCTCCGTGCCCATGGCGCCGTCCAGCAGAATCACTTTTTCCATGCTATTTCCCTCCCGAAGTCATACTTCCGCCGTCTGTCCGGTGGCAAAGAACCAGATCATCCGGCGCAGCACCTTTTTCCCCGTGATGCGCTCCAGGGCCCAGGCATAGGCCCGAAGCTGGGGTTCATATTCCTTCGCCCGGTCCGCCTGGGTCTGGGGCGTCACCCGGTCGGTCTTGTAATCCAGCAGCAGGATGCCCTCCGGCAGCTCGCTCCAAAGGTCCACCACGCCCTGCAGGAGGGTCTCCCCCTCTCCCTCGCCCAGGAATTCCTTTGCGGGAGCCAGAAGGGAGAATTTGAATTCCCGGTGGAGCTTCCCCTTCCGCAGGGCCTCCATAGCCTCGCTGACGCAGAAGGCGCGGAGCTTTTCCGGGTCCACCGCGGCGCACTGCTGCTTCGTCAGCAGCCGCCTTTCCTCCAGCTCTGCCAGGGCCTGCGCCGCCCCTTCGGAGGTGACGCACCGGTCCAGGTCGGCATATTGGAGGGCCAGGTGCATGGCGCTGCCCTTCTCCGCGGGCTTCAATCCCTTCCGCTCCCCCAGCTCCGGCGGGGGGAAATCCTCCGGCCCGTAGCGGCGGCGGCGAAGCTGCGACGCCCCTTCCGCCGCTTCCACGGCGGCGAAGGAAGAGCGCAGGGAGGTGGCGGTGAGCTTGCTGGGCAGGCGGGTGTCCGCGCTCCGGCCATAGCGCCAGTCCAGCCTGGCGCGGAAAAGCGCGGGATCGATAGCCTCGTCGGTAACTTCTTCCTCCGCCGCCGGGGCCAGGCTCTCCCCGGAAGGGGGGCTGCGCCAGGCCCAGGGGCCCTGCCCGCCCAGGGCCAGGGACGCCGTGAGGACCCACGCGCCGGGGCAGGCGGCCTTTTCCAGCTCCTCCGGGGGCAGGGGCAGGCCGGAGCCGGTCTCATAGGAAGCCCGGGCCTTTTCCATATCCTTCACCCGGCAGAAAAGGGCCAGGTGCTGCCGGGCCCGGGTCATGGCCACATAGAGGACCCGCAGCTCTTCGCTGAGGCTCTCCGAGCGGAGCTGCTCCGCGATGGCGAGCCTGGGCAGGGTGGTATAGGTGATGCCCCGCTCCCGGTCCGTCCGCCGGACGCCCACCCCCAGGTCGGGGTGGACCAGCAGGGGCCGGGTGGTATCCCGCAGGTTGAAGCGGCGCATCAGGTCCGCCAGGATCACCACCGGGTATTCCAGGCCCTTGGAGCCGTGGATGGTGGTGATGGTGACGCCCTCTCCCCCGCCGGGCCGGGCGGTCACGGAGGCCTTTTTGGGGTCCCGCGCTTCCCGCAGGCAGGCGATGAAGCTGTATAGATCCGCCCGCCCGTTCTGGGCATAGTCATGGGCGGCGGCGATCAGGCTGTCCAGATTGGCGGCGCTGCCGGGCTCCCGGGCTTCCGCCAGGGCCCGCAGGCCGGTTTCCGCGCAGAGCTCGCTGAGCAGCTCCTCCGCCGGGACCTGGGCGCTCCGGGCCCGCCAGCGGGATAGGGCGGCCAGCATGTCGCGGCAGTCCTCCTCCGTTTCCGCGGCGGCCTTCAGAGCGTCGTAGTAGGGCCCCTTCCGCCGGAAGCAGCGGATCTGAGCCAGCCGGTCCTCGTCGAAACGGAAAACGGGGCTGCGCAAGGCCGTCAGCAGGGGGATGTCCTGCCGGGGATTGTCGATGATCTGCATCAGGCTCAGGGCCCAGCCCACCTCGGGGCGGTCCTCCAGATCGTCGGTGGATTTCAGGCAGACGGCGGGTATCTCCCGCCCTTTCAGAGCTTCGGCATAGGCCCCATCCCGCCCCTTGGCGCTGCGCAGGAGGATGGCGATGTCCCCGGGCCGGAGGGGGCGCGGCCCCTCCCGGTCCGGCACGGTCATGCCGCTTTGCAGGAGCCAGGCCACATAGCCCGCCACGGCCTCCTCCTCGGGCTCGTCCCCCGGGCCCGGCTCGGTGACGAAAAGGCGGAAGGCTTCCTCCGAGCAGCCGGCTTCGGGGCCGGGATGCAGGGCTTCCCGCTCGCCGTAGTCCAATTCCCCCAGCTCCCGGGACATGACGGCGGAGAAAAAGGCGTTCACCGGCTCCAGGATGCCGCCGTCGGAGCGGAAATTCTCCGGCAGGAGGATGCGTTTTCCCTCCCCGGGGGCGGGCTCATCCCGATAGCTGTCGTATTTCCGCAGGAACAGGCTGGGGTCCGCCAGGCGGAAACGGTAGATGGACTGCTTCACGTCCCCCACCATGGTGACGTTATTCCCCCCGTCGCTGACGGCAAAAAAGATGCGGTCCTGCACCCGGTTGCAGTCCTGGTATTCGTCCACCAGGATCTCGTCAAAGCGGCGGCTCAGCTCCCGGCCCAGAGGGGAAGGGGTCTTCCGGTCCTCCTCCGTCAGCAGCTGCAGGGCCAGGTGTTCCAGGTCCGAGAAATCCAGCGCTCCCCGCCGCCGCTTTTCCTCGGCGTAGGCCAGGGAGAAATCCCGCACCAGGGCCAGCAGTTCCCCCGTCACCGGGCTCACCGCCGCCATATCCTCGGCATGGGCCGCGCTGTCCTCGGCAAAGAAGCCCTCGATCTTCTCCATGGCGGCGCGGCAGGCATCCCGCCGGTTCTTGGCCCGGACCGCCGCGGGATCGTCCCCCACCCCCTTGTAGCCCCGCAGGGGCGGGAAGCGGATGGGCTCGCAGGCGGCGGCCCCCTCCCAGCCCCGGGCCAGGGCCAGGGAGAACTCCTCCATATCGTCCAGGGTGGTCCGCAGAGAGGGGCCGTAGCCCGCTTCCGCCTTGGGCGAACCCCGGAGGCTGTCCAGGGCTTCCTCCATCCGGCCCAGCCAGAAGGCGGTGACGCGCCTGGACTTTTCCAGCAGCGCCCGGCCCCAGGGGGTCTCCCCCGCATCCTCGAAGGACACGGTGGACGCCATCTGCTCCGCGAGCCAGCCCTCCGGGTCCGGGTGGCTCTGCACGGCGTCGTAGGTGTCCAGCACCACGTCGTTCAGGGCCCGGTCGCTCTCGCCGCCGGTGAGGGCGTCCACCAGGGCCTGGAAGCCGGAGGTCATATCCTCATAGCGCCCGGCCAGCACATCCTGCAGGGTCTCCTTCCGCAGGACACGCTCCTCCGCCCCCTCCAGGAGGCGGAAATCCGGGCGGATGTCCAGCAGCTGGGCATTTTCCCGCAGCACGGCAGAGCAGAAGGAATGGATGGTGCCGATCTTCGCCTGGGGCAGCAGCAGGAGCTGCCGCCGGAGATGGGCGCTCGCTTCCGTGCGCAGCCTCTCCCGCAGGGCGGTGAGGATGCGCCCCCGCAGCTCCGCCGCGGCGGCCCGGGTATAGGTGATGATCAGGAAGCGGTCCAGGTCCCCGCCCTGGGCGATGCGCAGTAACAGGCGCTCCACCAGCACCCGCGTCTTGCCGCTGCCGGCCCCGGCGGAGATGAGCAGCGAGCCGCCCCGGTGCTCCACGGCCCGGGCCTGGGCTTCCGTGAGACGGAATTCAGCCATGGGCAGCCTCCTTTTCCGCCAGTTCCCAGAACTCCCCGTCCGTCATCCGGCGGATGAGGCGTTTTTCCTGGCGCTTGGGGTCGAAGCCGCAGACGCGGCCATATTCGCAGTAGCGGCAGGGATCCTCGGAACCGTAGTGGGCCAGGGGGCTGGCTTCCGCCTTTCCGGCCCGAAGCTCCTCCCCCATGCGCCGCAGGAGGCCGCGCACGAAGCTGTCCAGCTCCCCCATGCGCCGCAGGTCCGCCACCCCCTTCACGGGGACGCCGTCCTTGAAGCTCACGGGCAGATAACGGGGCGGCTGGCTGCGGTCCCGGGCATGGAGCATATCCGGATCGTCCAGCATGAGGCCGCTGATCTTCAGCTCGGCGGCCCGGGCCTTGCGGATCTCCTCCTCCGTGCTGCTGCGGGGCAGGGAAACCGTCTTGTCTCTCGCGGGCAGATAGAGCACGCCCCCGGGCACGATCCGCTTTCCGTAGCGCTCCTGCCCCTCGGAAGTGAGGAGGAAGAGATAAATGAGCATCTGGATGGTCTGGCCCTCGCAGACATCCGACAGGCGGAATTCCTTGGGACCGGACTTGTAATCCGCCACGCAGAGATAGAGCTGATCCCCGTCGGCCCAGCCGTCCACCCGGTCCACCTTGCCCTCCACCAGGATGCCCCCCAGGTCCAGGGGCGGCAGCTCCCCGCCCCGGTCGGAGATCTCCAGCTCGAAATCCAGGGGCAGGAAATCCCCCGCCGCCAGCTGCTCCGCCATTTCCAGCACGATGTTCTCCGCCGTGTCGCAGAGGCGGCGGAAAAGATAGGCAAAGCGCTTGTCCCGCAGCTGGGCGGGCTTGAAGCTCTCGGCCACATAGGCTTCCGCGTATTTCCGCGTGAGGGCCCGGAGGGTCTCCCCGGTGACGGCGGCGAAGCCGCCTCCGGAGCGCACCTCCCGGCAGACGTTCTCCAGCAGATAGTGGAAAAAGCTGCCCCGCTGGGGTGCGGCGAACTCCGCCACCTTCCGTTCCTTCAGGCGCAGGCCGTATTCCAGGAAATAGCGGTAGGAGCACTGATAGTAGCGCTCCGCCCGGGAGGGGGTGAGGCGCAGCGTGCTGCCGTAGAGCTTTCGCACCGTTTCGCTTTGAAGGGGCACGTGGACCTGAGCGGCGGCAGCGCGCACATCCGCCAGCTTTTCCGGCGGGAGGCAGGTCCGGGCGGCGTCCGCCCAAGGGCCCTTCCCCAGGGCCAGGGACAGCGCTGGCAGAGGCGCGGCGGCCAGATGCCGTCCTTCCAGGCTTTCCTCCGTTTCCAGCTTTGCGGACAGCAGGGTCACGGCCCGCTCCGCCAGGATGCTGGGGCGGATCCCCTCGCCGCCGGAATAGCTCACCAGCAGCTTTTCCTTGGGAGAAGCGGCCAGCAGATAGGTTTCCAGCAGGGGGCGGGTCAGCTCCGCATCCTCCTCCCGGTCCAGGCGGATGCCCAGAGCGGTGAGGAGCCGCTTTTCCTCGGGAGAAAAGAGGCCGGAGGCCGGGACCTGACCGGGCAGATGCTCGTCGTCCGCGCCCAGCACCAGCAGCACCCGGGGGCGGCGGAAGCGCAGGCGCTCCGGGCTGCCCAGGCTCACGCAGTCCAGGGCGGCGGGGATGGAGCCCACCTGCTTTTCCCGGATAAGCAGCTCCAGCAGGCGGGTGAATTCCTCGCCGGAAAGACGCACGTCCCCCAGCAGGGCGTCCATCTCCTCCAGACATTCCCGGAGCGCGCTCCAGAGGCGCACACAGGCCGCTCCGCCTGCCGCGTCGCCCCCCGCTTCCAGGGCTTCGGCCCGCAGGCGCGATTGCTCCGCCGCCCCGGTCTCCGCCAGAAAAGCGGACAAAGCCCGCAGCGCTTCCCCGGCGCTTCCCTCGCTACGCAGGGCGTCGGCCAGGCGGCCGAAGGGGGCCGCCACCCGGCTGCGGAGGCTGTTCAGCCGCGCAAGGGTCTCCCCGTCGGAGGGGGAAGCATCCCCATAGCCCTCGGGGCTCAGGTCCCAGGTCTCCTCCTGTCGCCAGGTCCCCTCGCCCCGCAGGTTCCAGGTGAGACAGTAGTTTTCCAGTTCGTCCGTCTCCTCGGCGCTGAGGGGGCCGAAGCCGGTGCGGAGGCAGCGCAGGAGATTCCCCGAGCGCCATCCCTCCGTCACGGTGCGCAGGGCTTCCAGCACATAGACGGCCAGGCTGCTGGGAGCAAAGGGCTCCGCCTCCTCCACATAGACGGGCAGGGCATAGGCCCGGAACACGGCGGCCAGGACGCTCCTGCGCTCCCCGAAGCCGGGCACGGCCACGGCGATATCCGAATAGCGCAGGCTCCCGTCGGCCATCATCAGCTCCCGGATGCGGGCGGCGGCCCAGCGGCATTCCCCGGGAAAAGAATCCATGCGGCAGACTTCCACGCTGCCGTCCTTCATGGGGAAGGGCGGCGCGTCATACCGGTCCAGGTTCTCCGCCAGGTAACGGATGGGGTCCGGCTCCGGAGAGGGCAGGCGTTCCACCTTAAGCTCCGTTCCCAGGCGGCGGGCCATCTCCGCCAGGCTGCGGAAAGCGCCCTCCGGCACGGCAAAGCGCTCCTCCTCCCCTTCTCCCAGGGTCAGGGCTACGGTCAGGTCCGTGCCCCGGCGGAGGATGCCCTCCAGGACCGCCAGCTCCCGGGCGGTGAAATCGGTGAAACCGTCGGCCCAGACGCCGCCGGCGCCCACGGAGCAATCCGCGATCCCGTCTGCCAGGCGGGCGGCGGCATCCCGGCAGTCCCCCAGCCGGCGGATCTGCACGGCCTCCCAGGCCTCCATCACCATGGCCATGTCCTCCAGCTTTTCCCGCATGACGCCGGAGGCCTTCTCCGCCGCCGCGCGCAGGTCGCCGGGGGTGGTCATGGCGCTTTGCAGCTCCTCCGCCGTGGACATGAGGCGGCGCAGGAAATCCGCCCGGCGGCTCCTTTCCCCGAAGCGCCGGAGGCCGGGCCCCACGTCTTCCAGGGCCAGGGCCATGAGCAGCAGCCGCCCGCCCTTGTCCGGCAGGGGATCCGCCAGGCCGCCCAGCTCCACGGCGGCCCGGTTATACATCCTCGTGAAGCTGAGCACCTCTCCGCAGAGGCTCAGCCGGGGGCCGCAGACCGCGGCCAGACGCCGCTCTGCCCGGTGGGACTGCTGTTCCGGCGTCAGCAGCACCATGCCGCCGGTATGCTCCATCCGCGCCTTGATCTCCTCGCAGACGCGCCGCGTCTTCCCGCAGCCGGCAGCGCCCAGCAGCAGTCTCAGCATATCCCCGCCCCCTTTCGATGCCGACATTTTCTGATTTTAGTATTTTATCACAAATTCACCGCGTTAAAAAGAGGAAGCGGAGGATTTCCGGGGAAATCCTCCGCTTGAAACAGTTTTCTCGACGATCTTTATCTGCCGCGTTTTTGCAGGACCTGCATGGCTGCGCGGGCACATTCGGCCTGCTCCGGCGTTACGTCCCGCTCCAGGTCGTAGCGGGCGGCGCAGTAGGCCTCCGTCATGTCCTTCAGGGCCTGGGTCTCCATCTTGCCGCCCACCTCCCTGGGCGTGGCGGAAGGGATCCAGCCCGCCACCCGGCCCGATTTCAGCAGGGCCTTGTAGGCGAAGCGGAGGCGATAGCGGTCGTCCGGCATATCCTCGAATCTCTCCGGCTTTTCCCGCAGCCTGCCCAGCCACTTCCGGGCCCGCTTGCCGCCCTCGGCCAGCACGCTCTTCAGGTCGGCGGTGCGCTCCACGTCGTCCTCGTATTCCAGGATCTCCTTGGTGCGGAACAGGCCGCGGACCCAATCGGCAAAGCGGTGGCCCGCCCCGCCGTTCTTCCCCTCCTTGATGAAGCCATAGGCCAGCAGGAAGAAGAGGATGGCGCATACGCCCAGGAGAACGGCATAGAAAATGACGATGGTGGGGTCCCCTTCCTCCACGATGCCCGCCAGGCCGGGGCCCTCCGTCTCCTCCGGCTCGGGGGTGGCGGAGGAGGGCGTCATCATGCCGCTGCCGCCCCCCAGGCCCGCCATGAAGCGGAGGAAGCCCGCGAAAACGGACGCCACCCACGCGCCGGCGCCGGAGAGGAAGCGGTGCAGGAAGCCCAGGCTGCCGATGAGCACGGCGGCGACGAGGAACACCGTCAGCAGGATCAGGTTCCGGCCCCGGATGCCCGAGGGGATGGCCATGCTCTCGCCGCCCTTGGCATTGTGGACGCCGGTGTAGAGGCTGGCGCCGTTGAAGCTGTAAAGGCTCAGGCAGAAGGCGGCCAGGCCGCACCAGCACAGGGGCTGGAAATCCCGGAGCTCATAGTCCCCCAGGAAGAAATAGAGGCAGGAGGCCAGGTACACCAGCAGGGAGGCCACCGCCACCTTGGCGGGGAAGGGCTCCTCGCTGCGCAGGCCCAGGATATAGAGCACTCCGCCCATGATGGCGGCGCAGGCCAGATAGGCGACGTCCAGCCCTCCGAAGGCAGGCCAGAAGGGGGCCATGATCCCCAGGGCCACCAGGACGGAGGCGCCCAGCAGGGGATATTTCCACCTGGCTGTGAGACGCCCCGCCATGCCCCCGAAGAAGCACAGGAGGATCGGCCAGCAGCGGAGGCTGCGGCTGAACCAGGGCCAGCCGGTGCGGCTGAACTGCTCCAGAAATACCAGGATGCCGAAGGCGAAAAAGGCCGACAGCAGCAGGTTCATCACCCGGACGGCGATCCTTTCGCCTTTCATACGCCGCCACCTCCCCCGATCTTCAGCCAGGTCACGCTGTTGCCCAGCTGCCTGAGCTTCCGGGCCCGTTCCTCCAGCATATCGCTCCAATAGGCGGAGACGATGAGGACGTCCATATCGCTCATGCCCTCCATCTGCCGGTCCAGCAGCACATGGAGGTCCAGGGTCATCTTGATCTTCAGCACCGCCAGGGCTTCCAGGATGCGCTCCAGCTGCGCGTCGGAGCAGCGGGGCGGGATATTCAGCTCGATCTCCGGCAGGGCGCTCTCCCCATTGGTGAGGAAGCCCACGTCCACGCCGCTGCGGATGCACCAGGAGGCCAGAGAGGCGCAGATGCGCACACCGCCCTCCAGATATTCCGCGTCCTTGGGTTCCAGGGCCGTGCCCATCTGCCGGTCCGCGATCTGGCAGTTGAGGACCAGCAGGGCGCGGGGAGATACGGTGTAGTCCCGCTGCTTGACCTGAAGGGAACCGGTGCGGGCGGTGGCCCGCCAGTGCACGTCCTTCTGGGGATCGCCGCTGCGATAGGCCCGGATGCCGGTGACCAGGATGGGGTCCGGCAGGATCCAGCGCCGCACGGTCACATCGCCCTGCCATTTCAGGGCGGTGTCCGGCATTTCGTCGGGCTTCAGGATGGCGGGATAGACGAAGAGGCGGGCGTCCCCCATCACGTCCGCCCGGTCATGGGCGACGCCGAACAGATCCCCCGCCACGATGGAGGCCAGGGAACAGTCATAGTAGCCCCGGTGACGGCAGGTGATCTCATGCCGCCGGGTGATGCGGCTGAAGGGGCTCAGGTAGAACAGGCTCTTGTGGAAGCGGTCCATGCTGAGGCCCATGTTCTCCTGCCGGCGGAACTGCAGGTCGCCGGAGATGCGGGATTCCACCCGCACCCAAGGCACCGGCAGCAGCTTGTCGTTGCTCAGGACCTCCACCAGCTCCACCTGTTCCCCCTCGAAGGCCCGCTCCCGGCTGAAACGCCGGGTGTAGCTCACCTTCCGGAGGCCGTAGTGATTGTAGTATACGGTCTGCAGGATCGCCAGGACGGCGACGATGACCATGATCCAGATCGGGGTCATTTCAGCTCTCCAGCAGCTTTTCCGCCTGGGGGTCCTCCGAGGGCACCGCCACGGCCCGGGCCAGGTCCCGGATGATCTCCTCGCTGCGTTCGGCGGCCCCATAACCGGAGCGGGTCACCAGCCGGTGGGCAAAGACGGGCACCGCCAGGGTCTTCACATCGTCGGGCAGCACATAGTCCCTGCCGTGGATGGCCGCCCAGGCCTGGGCGGCCCGGAGCATCCACAGCATGCCGCGGGGGCTCACCCCCAGGCTCACGTCCGCCGGGGTCCTGGTGGCTTCCGTCAGGGCGACGATATAGTAGCGCACGGGGTCGGAGACCTGCACGCGGCTGATGCTCCCCTGGGCGGCGATCAGCTCCTCCCGGCTTGCGACGCTCATGAGCTCCGCCAGGGGGTCGTTATTGATGAAACGGTCCAGGATGCGCTTCTCCCCTTCGCTGCCGGGATAGCCGGGGCGCAGGCGCATGAGGAAACGGTCCAGCTGGGCTTCCGGCAGGGGGAAGGTGCCTCCGGTCTCCACCGGGTTCTGGGTGGCGATGACGAAGAAGGGCTTTTCCAGGGCCTTGGTCACGCCGTCGGCGGTGATCTGCTTTTCCTCCATACATTCCAGCAGGGCGCTCTGGGTGCGGGGGGTGGCCCGGTTGATCTCGTCGGCCAGGAGGACGTTGGTGAAGGCGGGGCCCTCCCGGAATTCGAAGGAATTCTCCTTCTGGTTGAAGACGCTCATGCCCGTCACGTCGCCGGGCAGCAGGTCCGGGGTGAACTGGATGCGCTTCATATCCACGCCCAGGCTTTTGGCCAGGGCCTTGGCGGTGACGGTCTTGCCCGTGCCGGGCACGTCGTCCAGCAGCACGTGGCCCCCGGCGATGAGGGCGGTGAGCAGGAGGTCCAGATGGTCGCCGCTGCTGACGATGACCTTTTCCACATTTGCTTTTATCTTCCCGGCGAGGGAGGCGATTTCGGAGATTTCCATAAGAAACGGATTCCTTTCCTGCGAGTTTATATAATAATTGATTGTAACTCTCCATGCTTTG
>JAEEGF011261115.1_pt1 | contig 16354 bp, 9 predicted proteins | sample 9134171 | NCBI WGS metagenome assembly JAEEGF01 (sample SAMN16246542, study PRJNA631951) | gut metagenome | biome: gut microbiome; feature: rumen; material: AP-attached | host: Bos | place: Iran: Karaj | collected 2018-10
GTTCTTCACGGGCAACCATCCCAAGCTCGACCAGCCCTACACGGCCATGACCATACGCTTCTTCATCCTTCAGGCCCATTACCGTGGCACGGTGGATTTCTCCAACGAAGCACTGCAAGCTGCCGAGAAGGCCTACGAGCGCATGATGGACGGCTGGCACCGCCTGCTTGCACTTAAGCCGGCTGACCAGTCGACTGTTGTTGTCGAGGACTATGCTACCCGCTGTGCCGAGGCCATGAACGACGACTTGAACACCCCCATCGTCATTGCTACTTTGTTTGATGCCTGCAAGGTCATCAATCAGGCCAACGATGGTGCTATCGCGTTGAGCCAGGCCGATATCGACCGATTGAAGACCACCTTTGAGACCTATCTGTTCCAGGTACTGGGCGTGCGTGACGATGCTGCTGGTGGCGCCACAGGCGTCAACCTGGAGCCCTACCAGAAGGCAGTCGACCTGCTGCTTGAGGTGCGCCGCCAGGCCAAAGCCAACAAGGACTGGGCGACCAGCGATCTGATTCGCGACCGTCTCAACGAAGCCGGATTCGATGTCAAGGACACTAAGGACGGCTTTGAGTGGAAAGTCCGCTAACCATCCCCTCTAAGTTAGAGGGAGCGCCCAAAGGGCGGGGGCGTGTGTGATGCCGCCAGGCGATGTAATTGTGCATCATGAATTGTGCATTAAAGAAAGTTTCTGTCATCGTTCCAGTCTACAACGTGGTGGACTACTTGCCGCAGTGCATCGACAGCATTGTGCGCCAGACCTATGCCCACCTTGAAGTGATTCTCGTGGACGATGGCAGTACTGATGGCAGCGGAGCGCTCTGTGACGAGTGTGCAGCCCGCGACCCCCGCATTCGCGTCATCCACAAGGTCAATGGCGGTCTCAGCGATGCCCGCAATGCCGCCCTCGATGTCATGACGGGCGACCTCGTGATCATGGTTGACGGCGACGACTGGTTGCAAGCCGATGCAATCGAGCGGCTGCTGTTCTTGATGGACAACACCGGTGCCGATGTGGCGGTGGGTGGCTGGAAGATCGTGCAAAACGATGCGGTGCCCAACTTTGAGCGCAAAACGCCTTTGGGGCCAGTGCATGAGTATGATGCACGTCAAGCCTTGAGAAACATCTTCTATCAGAGTGGCATGAATCACTCGGCCTGCGGACGATTGTTCAAGGCACACCTGTTCCAGAGGTTGCGTTTCCCCGTTGGCATGCTTTATGAGGACTTGGCTGTGGCTTATGACTTGTATCGCCAATGCTCAAAGGTGACCTTTGGCGACAGCCAGTTTTATAACTACCGACAGCGCCCGCAAAGCATCACCAACACCTTTAGCGCCAAGCGAGTTGACGTGCTCGACATCCTTGAGTCGCTCGAGCGACGCCTCTTCCAGGAGTTCTCGCAGTACTTGCCCGCCGTGCGTTCGCGTCTGCTAAGCGCCTACTTCAACATCATGCTGTTGTGCCCGTCCACCAGCGAGTACCAGCCTGTGGTCGACCGCTGCTGGCAGGGTATTAAGCGCCTCCGTTGGCGTTGTCTGGTCGACCCCCATGTTAGGCTCAAGAACAAACTTGGCATCCTCGCCTCTTTGGCCGGAAAAAACGCCTTTCTGCTCTTGTTTAGGGGAAAAACAATGAAAAAGTATTAAAAATTCCTATTTTCCACCTTTTTTCTTGGTTTTTTTGTGCAAGTATAAAAAATTTTACTTACCTTTGCAGTCGCAAATACATCATTGAAAAGTAAGATTGTTTTAGGCTTGTTTCATTAATACCATGGAATGGGTTTTATCAAAACAAACACCAGGAGGCCAGATGCGAAATCTAGCCTCTTGATTTTTTTAAGCGGAAAAAAGTTTTAGCGGACACTAATAGTTTTTATCCAAAAAGTTTGTTGTTTTAAAAAATACTTTGTATTTTTGTCGTGATTTTACCGCAATAGGCAAAAAAACATTTTACAACTTATAAAACCAAAAACAACAATGAAAAAACTATTTACAAAACATCTCTTCAGGGTCTTCACATTGTTGACCCTGATGCTGACCACAACCCTTGTGGCCAACGCAGCCTTTCATATCAGAGGCGGCTTTGACGTAGAGGCAAACAACCAATGGGGTTTGGGTGTCACAATGACTGAGACCTCCACTGGAGTTTTTGAGGGTGACGTCACCGCCACCACTGGTTTTAACTTCAAGCTTTACAACGACTATAACGACAAATGGTGGGGCTCGAATGCGGGTTCAATCGCCGTTTCAGATGCGAATGGCGCAATCACCATGATTGAGGATGGAGGAGGTGACACCTATGTACCTTGCGCAGGCACGTTGCATTTCAAATTCATCTCATCGAGTCACGAGTTGACTATCACTGCAGACCCGCGTCCAGTGAGTGTTGCTAGTGCTACGAATGGTACGATTACCGTAAACCCGACCACTGCAAGTCCCAATGAGACAGTAACCATTACGCTCACTCCTGCTACTGGCTACTATGCCGAGAATATCGATAACAACATCACCGTCCAGGTCACCGGACCGGTTGGAGGTGGCAACAAGGCTCCTGAGATTGGGCAGAATTTAACTGTCACGGGCGATGCCATAGCTCTCCCTGATGCTCCAGGTGAGTACACTTTCACCATGCCTGCCTATCCATTTAGTGCCCTTGTGAGCGCTAAATTCCTGCCCTGTATTGAGCTTACCGCCAGTATGTTCAACCCACTGGGTTACTATTCATGGACTGGTGGAGAAATCAAACCTGTTCCCAACCCTGCTGAGGGAAGCGGCTTGACCGCTAACGACTATGAGGTGACTGGCTATGCCAACAATATCAACGAGGGTACAGCTAGCGTTACTGTGCAAGGTAAAGGCAAATACACAGGCACTGTCACCTTGACCTTTGATATTGTGAAGCAGTTGCACCAACTCATTTATGTCCAACCGACAGAAGGTGGCACAATCTCTGGACCCAACTCAGCACGCTATACCGATGAGATTACCTTAACGGCAACTCCTGGTGACGGCTATCAGCTTGATCACTTCACTATCACCTACAACGAGACCAGTACCGACTTGGAAGGCAACACATTCACCATGCCCGACTATGATGTGGAAGTTACCGCTACCTTCACCAAGATTCCGCAACTCTACATAGCTACTCCTCACGCTGGACAAGAAGACTGGGACAAGACGCCTATGACGAAGCAAGATAATGGTTCATGGGTCATCACAAAGACAACCGATGAGATGCTTGCGTTTACTTTCTACGATCAGGACGATCATTATTATGGAAGTGAAAGCCAAGGCCACTACTATGACATCGATAACACCAACTTGGGCACGGCACTGCCTCTTGGCACGCACGACCCATTCTACATCAAGCAAGCTGGTACTTGGACGATTACCGTCAATGCCGACTTGACGACAGTGACTGTGACAGGCGACTGGAAGTACAATGTCACGACTGCAGTCGTTGGCGAGGGTACATTGGTTGCCAATCCCACGACTGCCGCTGCAAATAGTGTTGTCGAGTTGACTGTCGCTCCTGGTGAAGGCTATGAACTGGCATCGCTCAAGGTAACTTATGGTGAGAACGAAATCACCCCGACCCTCAAGGAAGGCGAGACAACGGTCTATGAGTTCACCATGCCTGCAAGTGACGTGACTGCTACCGTGACCTACACCATGACGCCGAAGCTGTACCTGACTGGCTCGTTCAACAACTGGGGGGGTCAAGGAGAAACTCCTAACATTGAGTTTGAGAAAGTTTCCACTGGAACAGGCTACACCTGGAAACTGACCAACATACAACTTGAAGAAGGAACCGAATTCAAGTTCCGCGATGGCAATGGTACATGGTATGGCTCCTATCGTTGGGACAGCAACTTCAGCGATAGTGACAACAACAAGTACTACATTTGGAACGAGGCGCGTCTTGGACAAAGTGTCGAGATTGGACACGAAGGGAACAACGCCAACATGCGCATCTTCCGTGACGGCACTTGGACTATCGAGGTTGACGCTGATTTGACGGCTGCAACGGTTTATGGTATCAAATACAAGCACCTGATTAACATCGCTGAGGGTCAGGAGAACAACATCACTGCTTCGGTCCCACAGGCTTACAAGGATACAGAGGTTACCTTTACCGTGACTGCTCCTGATGGCAAGACCATCGAGGGTGTCACCGTTACCTATAAGGTCAGTGGAACTTCGTTCGATGTCGAAGTCACTGGAAGCAACGGCAGCTACTCGTTCACGATGCCTGACTATGATGTCACCATTACTGCCACGTTCGATGATGTGAAGTATGGCATCACTTGTGGCGAAGGCGTGACAATCGTTACACCCGCCAACATCACTGAGGCTGCCGCTGGCACTGAGATTACCGTTTCGGTCACTCCAGCCAATCCCGCAGACTTTGTGGGCGTGGGCATTACGGTCACTCCTACTGTAGAAGTCACTGAGAACGCCGACGGCACCTTCACATTTACGATGCCTGAGGGTAATGTCACCATCAATGCTGTTCTTGAGGCCATCCTGCATGGCGTAATGTTTGACTCTGACGCTAACCGTCACTGGGCAACCTACTTCGGCAACTACAACCTGACTGCTCCCGAGGGTGTTGAGGTGTACACAGTTGGTGCCGATTATGCATTGGGCGAAGAGGTGCCTGTGACAAAGATTACTTACATCCCTGCAAAGGTGGGCGTGCTGCTCTACTACGCAGGCGACATGGTAGACATCACGACTCCAGAGTGTGAACCTGACGGCACGACCTACACCAGCGCACTCGTTGGTTCTGTTGAGCCAATGACACTGGCAGCATTTGAGAATTATATCTTGTACAACGACATCTTTGTGCTAGGTGAAGGTGGCACGTTGCCCGCTCACCGTTGCTACCTGCCCAAGCCGGCTGGTGGCTCGAAGATGCGTCTGACGCTGAATCGTCCGGGCGAGGGTGGTGTCATCACCGCCATCGAGGGTATTGACGCCGAGAACGTTGCAAACGTGAAGTACGTCAACCTCAGCGGTATGACTAGCGACAAGCCGTTCAGCGGCATCAACATCATGGTCATAACCCGTACCGACGGCACCGTCGAGACAATGAAGATTGTGAAGTAATTTACAACACATCAAGTACAATTTTACCGCCTGGCTCTCAAAGCCAGGCGGTTTTGTTTCCTATCCTCTTTACATATCTTGTGCAATTAGGTGCAAATGACCCATAGACCTTACTTTTAACGGACAACAATGATATGAAACATCACCGGCATTCTTGCCGATGGTGTAAATCGATCTCATGAGTTGTTCGTTATTTGCTCAGGCTGTAGGGTTTGTCGGCAGGTGAGAGTCCGCGCTGACGGTTGGGGCGATCGGTCATTTCGAACTCGATGATGCAGCCGGCGGTGAGTTGGGCGTGGGTGAAGTAGAGGTGGGGGTAGGGCTTGCCGTTGAGCAGCACACGCTTGACGTAGCGGTTGCGCGGGCTCACGCGCGGCGCCTTGACGATGATGTGGCGGCCGTTGGAGAGCGTCACGTCGGCCAACGGCACAAAGGGGGCGCCGATGACATACTGGTCGGTGCTGGGACACACGGGGTAGAAGCCTAGTGTGGTGAAAATGTACCATGCCGACATCTGTCCGCAGTCATCGTTCCCACCCAATCCACGAATGTCGTTGCGGTACATCTTGTCCATGATGACCCGCAGGCACTCTTGCGTGAGCCAGGGCCGTGACGTCCAGGCGTATAGGTAGGGCACATGGTGACTGGGCTCGTTTCCATGCACATAGCCCCCAACGAGGCAGTCGGCGGTGATGTCCTCATTGTCGGCATAGTACCGCTCGGGCAGATGCATGGTGAACAGCGAGTCGAGTCGCGATGTGAAGCGCTGCTCGCCGCCCATCTGCTGCATCATTCCCATCACGTCGTGTGGCACATGGTAGGAGAAGTTCCAGGAGTTGCCCTCGATGAATCCTTCGCCATAGGTCTGCAACGGGTCCATGTTGGGCTTGAACCGCCCGTCGCGATAGCGCGGTGTGGCAAAGCCGGTGTGCGGGTCAAACACGTTGCGGTAGTTGAGTGCCCGCGCCTCATAGTTCCGTGCCATCGTCGTGTCGCCCAGTGCCCATGCCGCGGCAGACACGGCGAAGTCGTCGTAGGCATACTCCAGCGTGTTGGACGCTGCCGTGGCGTCGGTGTCAAAGGGGGCATAGCCATGCTCCATGTAGTGGCTCAGTCCTGGGAAGTGCGACCAGGTAGAAGTGCGCTGCAGCGCAGTGAGCACCGCCTCGCTGTCCAGGCTAGCGCCCTTGACCACGGCGTCGGCCACCACGCTTACGCTGTGATAACCCGTCATGCACCACCCCTCGTTGCCCATCAGGCTCCATACGGGCAAGATGTGGTTGGCACTCTGCTGCTGGTGTGCCAGCATCGAGCGCACCATGTCATTGTTGCGCTCGGGACACAGCAGACCCAGCAGCGGGTGCAGGGCGCGGTAGGTGTCCCACAACGAGAACACGGTGTAGTTTTGGAATCCATCGTACTCATGCACTGCTCCGTCCACGCCGCGGTAACGCCCGTCGACATCGCAATAGACCGATGGGTTGATCATTGTGTGGTAGAGTGAGGTGTAAAACATCGTCTTCTGGTCGTCACTGCCCTCAATGGCGATGGACGAGAGTTCGTCTTGCCAAGCCGTGCGTGTCTCGGCGAGCACCTGTTCAAAGGTCTTGCCACCTGCCTCGCTGCGCAGGTTGAGCAGCGCCCCCTGGGCCGAGGTTGCCGACAATGCCACTTTGACCGTCAACGGTGCATTCACCGCCTTGTCAAAGTCAAAATAGGCTACCACGCTGCGTCCGCCCATGTCGGGGAAGTTGTGATAGGGGTCGAGCTTGCGCCAGAAGCCATTATACGGCTCCGGGCGGCGGTCTTTATATCCATATGTGACGATGGGTTGCGAAAAACTGATGGCGAAGTAGGTGTAGTTGCACCGAGCCCAGCCCTGGGTAATGCGGTACCCTGTGAGCAGGGTGTCGTTCTCCACCCGCAGGCTGCACCACAATGCCTTGCCCTCGTAGTTATAGATGCCGTGGGTTAGGTCCACCACTAGCCGCCGTGCCTCGCTGCCCATAGGGTAGGTATAACGGTGCACGCCCACGCGCGGTGTTGCTGTCAGCTGGGCGAGTACGCCATTGTCGGCCAGTGTAACCTCGTAGTAGCCCGGGCTCGCTTGCTCGGTGTTGTGACTATAGCGCTGACGATAGCCGCCATCGGGGTTGTCGCGTGTACCGGGGTTAAGCTGCAGCGGGCCGATCTGTGGCATAATCAGGATGTCGCCCAGGTCGCTGTGCCCCGTGCCGCTCAGGTGGGTGTGGCTGAACCCGACGATGGTGGGGTCGTCATAGCGGTAGCCCGCGCAGTAGCTATACACTTCGGGTTGATACTTGCGGTCGACGTTGTGCGGAATGGTGTCGGTGTCGGGGCTGAGCTGCACTGCGCCGAACGGCGCGCATGCCCCAGGGAAAGTGTGGCCCATGCCACTGGTTCCGATGAATGTGTTGACATAGTCTACTGCCTCACGCTGCTGCGCCGATGCACAGGCGGTTCCAAGTGCCAGGATAACGGCTGCCCTCAGAATCTTGCTTCTCACTTCTTTATAAAATGTGTACATGTGATAAAAGACTGGAAAACAACAAGAACAACAAAGACAATCATGCATTGTGGATTATAAAAAGTTGTCTTCGTTGTTCTCGCTGTTTTTATTATGCTTACGGCTAATAGCTAATGGCTCTTTATGGCTTTTCGTTGCCGTCGGGCTTGTCATTACCATCAGGTTTTTCGTTGCCGCCGGGCTTGTCATTACTGTCGGGCTCGACTGTGCCGGCATTGTTGGGCTTGTCGTTTCCGCCAGTGGTATCAGCCTTGCTGCTGTTGCCCGTGGTGGTCTTGCCACTGGCCTTGCCGCCCTTGGTGTTGTTGCGGCTCGACCGTCCCGTTGTGGCATTTGAATTGCTCTTGCCATCCTTGGCGGCCTTGCGCTCGGCAGCTTTCTGCTTGCGTTCTTCCTCGCGTTGTTTCTGCTGCTCCTTTCGGGCTTTCTCGCGTTCCTTGCGCTGCTCATTGCGCAACTTCTGCTGCTCTTTGCGCTTGGCCTCACGCTCTTTCATGCGCTCCTTACGCTCTTTCTCCTTCAGTTTGCGCTCTTTTTCCTTGGCCTTCAAGCGTTCCTTGCGCTCTTTCTCGGCCTGTTTCTTGGCCTGTTCGCGCTCTTTCTGCTTGTTCTTGATTTCATCGGCCTTGGCTTTCTGTAGAGCCTCGATGGAGTCTTCCTTAGCTTCACGGGCGCTCTTGTATACCTTTTCGCGGTCCTCTTGGGCACGAAGCAGTGAGTCTTGGCGCAGGCGCTCGGCACGCTTTTCGGCCTTCTGACGCTCTTTCTCGGCTTTCTTCAGGGCCTTTTCGCGCTCCTTCTCCTCCTTCTCGGCCTGTTTAGCGCGTTCCTTCTCGGCCTTGTCGAGGGCCTTCAGACGCTCGCGCTCGGCTTTTTCCTGAGCCTTCTTGTCTTGCTTGGAAGCGGTAGTGGGCTGCTGCGTCTCGGTCTTCTTGTCCTTCTTGTCGCGCACACTGCGTGTGCCCGGTTTCTCAGTCCCAGCCTTCTCAGTCTTCTCAGCCTTTTCGGGCTCATTAGACTCTATCTCGGTCTTCTTGGGCTCATTAGGCTTAATCTCGGACTCAGGCTTGATTTCGGACTCAGGCTTGATTTCGGACTCAGGCTTGATTTCGGACTCAGGCTTAATCTCGGACTCAGGCTTGATCTCAGGCTTCTCGGGATTCTCAGGTTTCTCAGCATTCTCAGGTTTCTCTGATTGCTTCATCCTCTTCTCCCGCTCCTCAGCATCTCTGCGTTCGCGCTCTTCCTTTTCGCGCATTTCTTGCTCGATGCGCTCTTTTTCCTTCTTTTCGAGCAACTCTTGGTCGAGTTTGGCAGCACGATCCAATTCTTCCTGCCGCTGGCGGCGCAGTTGCTCCAGGCGTTCCTGTTCGGCTTGAGCCTCTTTCTCCTGCTTTTCGCGTTCAATTTGTGCCAAACGCTCTTTCTCGGCCTGTTGCAACTGAGCTTGGAGTTGCTTCTCGGCCTCGGTGAGCAACGGCACACTATCGTTTGGCTGGCTAACAGCAGTTGTTAGCGAGTCGGGCTGTGCGGTGGTAGTTTGCAGTGAGTCGGGTTGTGTGGTGACGCTCTGCAACGAGTCGGGCAATAGCGGTGCCTTGATCTGCGTCGAGTCATTGGGCTGTGAAGCCTGATCTTTCTTCTCTCTCTTTCCCTTGACGCTCTTCTTTATCTTGCCATCCTGGTCGTTCTGGTCATCATCAGCTGTGGCTTTCTTATCGCCCTTCTTGATCTTCTCGGCCTTGGCTTCTTCCTGTTCTTGCAAGTAGTTGAAGTAGTCCTCAAAGGTGCGGCCCTCGTTGAGCAGCAGTTGGAAGTTGCTTTCACTGATGAGTACTTGGTGCACTTGTGGCGGGATGGCCATTGACGTGTCGGCGTCAAATACCTTACGATAGTGCGATACCTCGTTGAAGTTCTCGAAGCCCTTGACTACCAACAGTCCCAGGCGACCAAAGTTCATCTGCTCCAAGTCGTAGTCCTTGACCACAAACGAGTTGAAGTTGTGGCGTGCCACCTCGTAGAGCAGCAGGTGCGAGCTTACCGTGTCGGTGGGGTAGAGCAGGATGAACACCTGCGGCTTGTCGTTATCTTCCTTGAATGGCGTGAACTTGCCCTCGAGCGCAGCTGGTGTGGTGTCGTTGCTCAAACGCGTGCTCCACAACAAGCCACGGGCATTGCTACCGCCACCCTCGAGTTTGCGACCTGCGTTCAGTTGCTTGACGATGCCGCTGGCCACGGGGGTGATGTCGGTCTCGGGATAGCGCTGGAGCATGTCCTTGATGGTCTCCTTGAACTTATCGTAGTTGCGCTGGGTCACATAGGAGAGCGCATCGATGAACATGAACTTGGGCATGATCTTCGACAGCGGGTACTTGTGCATCATCTGGGCATAGGCTTCGTGAACCGCCTCGTTATTGTCGTTGAGGTAGTTGGCATAGGCCTCGGCATACATCCGTTCCTGCTCGATGTTCATTCGCTTCAGGTTCTCGATGTAGTTGGGGTCGATCAGCGCTTTGCCCTCCTTGGAGTCAGCAAAGTCGCTCAAGATCATGTTTCGGTATACAGCCGCCCGGTTGACCGAGCCCTCGCGCATGTACATCAGGTACATGTTATAATAGGTGTCAAGACGGTAGGTGTTGTCGGGATAGTCGGTGAGCAGGCGCGTAAACTGCACGGCAGCAGCCTCATAGTCCTCGAGCTTGTCCTTGAGGATAACGCCCATGTTGTACAAGCCTTCTTGGATAATCTCATGGGCTGCCTGGATCTGCTCCTCGGTCTTGGGAATCTGCTTGAGGTAATATTCCTCGTAGTGCGGATCTTCGGCACGACGCAGTGCGGCGGTGTCGATGGGTATTGAATCGTTGCCCAGCGAGTCGACCAGGGCTTGGAGAGTCGAGTCCATCTGAGACGAGCCACCGTCGAGCGAGAACACCTGCTTGTTGCGACGGCGCCAGTTATCCTCGAGCTTGCGGTTGCCCCAACGTTGCTGGAATTGCGTCTTACCGGCGTTCTTGGTCTGCGTGTTGTAGAAGTACCACGACTTGTCGTTGTTCATCGAAAACTGCTGCGGCGCATTCCGGTTTTGCTGCATGTTACCCTTTGAGGCCTGGTTGGCCAGATAGGCCTCACGGTCGGCGTTTTCCTTCTCCTCCTTCTCCTTTTTCTTCAGTTCGTCAATGATTTTCTTGATGACTGCCTTTACCTCGGTGTCGCTCATCTTCGAGAGTTTGAGCAACGAGTCCTGCAGCGTCACGTTGCCGGCATAGACGGCAAGCTCGTCGAGCACGTCACTGCGCTGTTTAAGGGCCTTGTAATTGGGATAGTCTTCGCTGAGTTGGGGGACAGCCTCGGCGTAGCACGGCTGCGCCTTGTCATACTTGTGCTGGGCAAAGTAAATGCTGCCCAACTTGAGTTGGCTGATGGCCTTGTCGATGCCGTTGCGGGTACTCTTCTCTGCGGCTAGGATGTAATTCTCGACGGCGTGCGTGGTGTCGTCGCGCGAGAGGTATAGGTTACCGATGGCGTAGTAGATTTGGTCAAGGTATTCCTTGTTGCGATCGTAGCGCGTCATGTGCTTGAGCGCACGCACCTCACCCGCGATGTCATAGCCCTGATAGACGGCACTCTGCTTGATGCGGGCATTGAACTTGGTGCGGTAGTTGGCACTGTTGCTGCTGCCGGCGCGTTTGAAGGCTTGATAGGCGAGATCCTTCTGGTCGAGCTCTTCATAGAGCTGGCCTAGCAGGAAGTTTTGTCGAACCTTCTGCGATCCTTTTGCGCCTTTCACAGCCTCGGCGAGATAGGGCACGGCTTGTGCTGTGCGCTTTTCCTTGATATAATAATCGGCAAACGCCAGATTGGCAAGCGAACGGATGCGTTTGTTGTCAATCTTGTCGAGATGTACGTGCGATAGCACATTGTCGGCCTCGCTGGTCCAGCCCATGGCGCAGTAGCTCAACGCTTCCCAAACCTTGGCCTCCTCGACCAGGTCGGGCTTCCAACTGAAGTGACGGCTGATGTATCGGAAGGTTGCGGAGGCGTTGAGGAAATCACCCTTCATGTATTGTGCCAGTGCCAGGGTGTACCAGCAGTTGTGCATGAACGGGTTGTACTCCTCGCGAGCCATCCAAGCCTTATACTTGGGGTCGCTCGACTTACCGCTCTTCTTGTTGGGCTTTTTCTTGATGGAGTGCAGCGCAATGGCCTTCTGCATCTTCTCGATGGTGCGGTCAAAGCTGCCGCTGGGCTGTGGTGCCTTGGGGTTGGCCCGTGCCTCGGCGGGATGAACAAACAAGCGCTGCGAGTAGTCGTCCTGGTAGTTTTCAAGCATCTCCTTGAGTTGCTCGTCATAGTTTGTGCGCCCGTGGTAATAAACATTGTATCGCGTGTTCAGCGCTTGCCAAAAACGCGACCCGGCAGTGTTCTTCTTGTTGCTACAAGCGCTAACAAACACCGCCAGTGCCACCACGAGCACAAGCTCAACCAGATGTCTGATATGTCGGTTCATCCTTTATAGTAACGCATCCTACTACCTTTTATTGCATCTATCGGACTATTAGGACTCTTGTAGCAGCATCAGCAGTTCGTCGCGGATGGCACTGGGCATGACAATACCGCGGCGCTTAATGCTGCGCTCCCACCCTAATCGGTCGTCTGGCTGCAGCGTGTAGAGCACATCGCGCCATTGCTCCAGCTCGGCATCGTTGTACTCATTTGCGTTGCGGCCACGGTAGTCGTCCAGTTCCTGGTCGTCGTAGTAGGTTATCTCGCACAGCTCACCACGCAACAGTTGTTCGCTTGGACACACATCATGCGTGCTGCAGCAGTCATCGCTGCACGACGGTTCGGGCTCAACGACCTCGGTGGGTTGCAGTTGACCTTCGGCATCGCGTCCACGACCGCGGCGGTCAAGCAGCCACAGCACCGTGCCCACAACAACTAGGGCACTCAACATGATCCAAGCAGGTTCCAATAGAGTGAGGAGTTAAAGTGTAAAACTGAGAGTTAAAGCCACCAGACAGCCATCGTTTATTGTGCATTGTGCATTGTGCATTGAATAGGCTAGTGTGTCAGCGTGGCGGCGTAGTAGATCATGTCAATCTCTTCGTAGCTGAACTCCGAGCTCATGAAGTTGCCGGTCCTTAGCTTGAGAAAGTGGGACAGCCGCTCCAGAGCGCGCTCAAAAATCTCCTGGTGGTCAAATGCCAAATTGGGTGTGTGGGCGATGTCGAACCATTGCGCACGGGCGGCATCATCGTCACCCTGAACATCGCTCACACGCACCAGCGTGAAGTAGGCAATTGAAATCACACGCTCGCGCGGATCGCGGGATGGCGTGGTGAATGCGCCCAACTGCTCAATGTTGGTCACCACTAGACCAGTCTCTTCTTGCAACTCGCGGCGGGCACCGTCGGGAGCGTCCTCGTCAATGTTCAGGAAACCGCCTGGGAATGCCCAGCAGCCTTTGTATGGCTCATGGCCGCGCTCGATAAGTAGCACGTTCAGCCTCACACCGTCAAAGCCAAACACCACGCAGTCGGTGGTCACGGCAGGATGAGGATAGCGGTAAGTATATACTTCAGTTGACATATTGGGATGGGTTTATCTCTGATTATAATAGAACTCCAGCACATCGGCGGCGGCGACAAACGAAGACTGTTGGTTATGAAGCACCATTTCCTTCTTGATCTCGAGCAGGCGCTGGACCTCGGGGTTGCTGTAAAACCGCGCCTGCAGCTGCTCGTTGATGGTCTCATACATCCAGTACTTTTCTTGTTGGCGGCGGCGCTCGTCAAAGTAGCCATTCTCCTTGACATGGGCAAAATAGCGGTCAATCATGTCCCACACGTTGTCGATGCCCAGTTCGTAATAGCCCGAGTAGGTGGTTACCTCGGGCAGCCAGCCGCTGGGAGGCAGTGGAAACAAGTGCAGTGCGTTTCGGAATTGCGCAGCCGCCAGGTTGGCGCGTTCGATGTTATCGCCATCGGCCTTGTTGATGGCAATGCCGTCGGCCATCTCCATGATGCCACGTTTTATGCCTTGCAACTCGTCGCCAGCACCGGCAATCTGGATGAGCAGGAAGAAGTCGACCATCGAATGTACGGCAATCTCGCTCTGCCCTACACCCACGGTCTCGACAAAGATGTTGTCATAGCCAGCAGCTTCGCATAGCACGATGGTCTCGCGCGTCTTGCGTGCCACACCGCCCAGCGAGCCTGCCGAGGGGGAAGGACGAATAAATGCATCGGGCTGCACCGAGAGTTTCTCCATGCGCGTCTTGTCGCCCAGGATTGAGCCCTTGCTACGTTCGCTGCTGGGGTCGATGGCGAGTACGGCGAGCTTACCGCCCTGCTGCAGCACGTGCATGCCGAACACGTCGATGCTCGTCGACTTGCCAGCGCCAGGCACACCAGTGATGCCTATGCGGCGGCTGTTGCCCGTGTAGGGCAGGCATTTCTCTATCACTTGCTGTGCCACTACCTGGTGCTCGGGTTTCAGGCTTTCGACCAGTGTCACTGCCTGACCCAGCACGGCCTTGTTGCCCTTGCGGATGCCCTCAACATAGTCGTTGACACTCAGCTGTTGGCGCCGCTTGCGGTTTTTGATATACGGGCTTACAATGGGTGGCTGCTCAACACCGGCATTCACTTGAAGGCCTGTGTATTGCGCATCGTTCTCGGGATGATGTGTCTGTGTTGCGTTATTTTTATCGCTCATTAGTTCAATATAATATTACAGAATGGCTGTAATTGTGCATTGTGCATTATGCATTGTGCATTGATTAAAATTCTCCCACTAGTCTCACATGACAGGATTGCTGCTGGGGGGCATTGCTCACAATGGTCAAGCGACTGTTGAGCAGCGTCTTGCCCAGTGCGTTCGGGTCAATGGTGACGGTCACTGTGGCTTGTTTCCCACTCTTGACCTTCGTGCGGTCGCAGACGATGGCTATGCCTGGTTCGGCAGTCCATATACGTCGCAGTTCCAGTGGTTGTCTACCCGTGTTGGTGATGGTGAAGGTGGCGGTGGGTTCTTGTGCGGTGAACATCAGTTTGTCGGTACTCACCTCGATGACAGGGGCCTGTTGGCGTGCTTTCTCGCTCAGCTTGGAGAAGTCGTCCAGCACTTGTGCCATCACTTGGATGTGGGTCATGCCCGCCAAAGCGGTAGCGCTGGGACGCAACGCCTCACTCATCACGGTCAGTGTGTCGGTGTTCAATCCCCACAACGGCGCCTTGCTCGAGTCGAAGAAAACGGTTACTGCACCCACTGCACCAGGTGGCAAGGTGTCAGGTGTGGCAGCGGCCTTGATGTGTGGCTTGCTTCCTAGCACGCTCACCAGCAGGGTGTCGGTTGTCGACGAGTTCAGCACAGTTAGGTAAGATGAGCGTTTGCGGTCGTGGGTCAGCTCGCCCAGCGGAATACTCGCGTTGGTCATGCGCAGCGCTCCCACTGTCACAGGGTAGAACTCCGAAAGCGTTGTGGGTTGGGCTATGACCTTGCCACGAATCTCCAGGCTCGAACGGCGTGGATTGCCGTCGGTGTAGACAAACACGTTCTTGACGAACTCCCCCGGTCGTGCCGTAGGGTCATAGGTGATGCGGATGGAACTGGTGTCGCCGGGTGCAATGGGGCTCTTGTCGTAGTCGCTGGCAGTACAGCCACACGATGTGCGCACATGCGTGATGAGTAGGGCGCTGTCACCCGTGTTGACCAGACGCATCGAGCATGACACCTTACCATCTTCTTCGTGGATGGTGCCGAAGTCATGTTCCATTTCCAGCCAGTGCACCTCGCCCTGACCAAAGCACATGAGCATCGTACATGCTACGAGCAATATGGCTATATATTGCCTCATTATCATTTGCGCTTGCTAGGTTGAACGGTGCCCTCGATAATTAGGCTCACACGCTGGTCGCTAGCGTTGGTGCGTACCTTCACAGTCTTGCGGAAAGCACCAGGGCGGCCCAGCGGACTGTAGGTCACCTTGATTTTGCCTTTCTTGCCAGGCTTGATAGGCTTGGTGGGGTATTCGGGGCGGGTGCAACCGCAAGAAGCGGTGGCATCGACGATGAGTAGCGGTTTGTTGCCCGTGTTGGTGAACTCAAACTCCACGCTCACTGGGCCGCCTTCCTCCTTGATGATGCCAAAGTCGTGCACACGCGTCTTGAACGTTGCTTGGGCACCGTCGTTGGCCCAAATGACTGCAGCACTGACGGCCAACAGGATAAATGCTAAGAACAATCTTTTCATAGCGGTTGATGTTTTCAGAATAACTATCGTTGGGTATGACCCAACTTGCAAAATTACTGCTTTTTTCGCCACTCCATCCATTCCGCCCACAAAATTACACAACATTAACACAACACCCCTCGCAATTCTTAAGCCAAATGAGCACAGAGACAAAAAACGCCTGGTAGTTTGTCTGCCAGGCAATGCTGTGAATTTGTCACTTTCCCCATTTCTGGGGACCGATGGGAGCTTGCTACCAGGGGTAGGTGGGGATCTGGTCGTGGAAGGATTTCTTCACGTTCTCCATCTCACGAAGCAGATTGGCGGCTACCGCCTTGCCGTTCTTGTCCACCAATCTGTACCATTCCGTCGAACTCTCTTTAATTATAAGTATGTGTAGTGAGCGATTTTGGGCTAACATGGGTTAGTATCGCATCACCAGGAGCCGCCGGCGCCGCC
>JAEEGF012245641.1_pt1 | contig 16354 bp, 8 predicted proteins | sample 9134171 | NCBI WGS metagenome assembly JAEEGF01 (sample SAMN16246542, study PRJNA631951) | gut metagenome | biome: gut microbiome; feature: rumen; material: AP-attached | host: Bos | place: Iran: Karaj | collected 2018-10
GCTTCCAGGAGATTATCATCCCCGCCAAGCACCACGACGGGTTCTGCCTCTGGGACAACCCCGAGAGCACCACGGACGTGGCCAATGAAAACTGCTCCAACCACACCGACGTCCTGCAGGGCCTGCGGGATGCCTGCACCAAGTACGGTGTGAACATGGGCATCTACCTGTCTCCCTGGGACCGGATGATTGAAGCCGCGGGCGTGAGCACCTCTGAATATGAAACCCGGTTCAAGAACGCCGCCAAAGACTTGATGACCCGCTATGCTCCCGTTACCGAGTTCTGGCTGGACGGCAACCACGCCGGCAACTTCAACTGGAGCAGCGTGAACCAGACCATCCTGGATGTCAACAGCCAGTGCGTCATCTTCTCCAACGGCGGCCCCGGCTGCCGCTGGGTGGGCAACGAGAACGGCGACGCCGCCGAGACCAACTGGGGTACCATTAATATCATCGGCCGCGGCCTGTCCCCGTCCAACCTGCCCGGAAACTATGAAAGCTACCTCTCCGGCGGCGACGAGGGCGGCGACACCTGGTGCCCGGCCGAATGCGACTTCTCCATCCAGCAGATCGGAGACCACAACGGCTGGTTCTACGGCGCCGACGACAGCCGCAAGACCGCCCGGCAGCTCATGGACCTCTATTATAAGAGCGTGGGCCGCAACGGCGTGTTCCTGATGAACGTTCCCCCGAGCGACCAGGGCGTCATCGACGCCAAGGAAAAGAAGGTCATCGAGGAGTTCACCGCCATGCGCGAATCGGTCTTCGGCACCAACCTGGCCGATGGAGCCACCGCCACCGCCACCAAAGTGCGCGGTAGTTATGCCGCCAAATATGGCCCGCAGAACCTGCTGGACGGCAATTTCGACACTTACTTCGCCACCGACGATGCCGATGCGGCCGTGGACATCGAGATTACCCTGAGCGGCAGCAAGACCTTCAACCGCGTGATGCTGCAGGAGTACATTCCTCTTGGCCAGCGCGTGAAGAGCTTCACCGTCCAGTATAAGAACGGCGGCGGCTGGACCACCTGGAAGAGCGGTACCACCATCGGCTACAAGCGCATCCTGATGGGCCCTTCGGTGACCGCCGACGCCGTGAAGATTCAAATCAAGTCATCCCTGGCCTGCCCCGTGCTCAACGGCTTCGGCCTGTATAACGATACTGTATCCGGACTCTGATGAAACACAGAATACTTTTCCTTATCGCCGTCATCCTGGGGGTCGCCGCCTGCGGCCCCGCAGATGGCATCCGTACCATCCGCACCACCACCCAGACCGAGGCCGATCTGGGCCGGATCAAGGAAGCCGACGGTCCCGTTACCGTACGGCTGCTTTGTAAGAACGATTATCCCGACACCCTGTACCCCGTCCAGCTGCATACGCCCTGCCGATGCACGAAGGTGCGGTTCGACCGCAAGCCGGTTCCTCCCGGAGAGGATGAGGTGCTGGAGCTCACGTACGATCCCGCCTACCGTCCCGGCCTTATGATGGAGAGCATCGACGTGTATTACCGCAACTCTCCCGTGAAGATCCGCAACTTCGTCATCAAGGGCGAAGTCATCGGCTGCGTCCACCCCATCGAGGAAGACCGCCCCTATCATCTGGGCGAGGGGCTGTACACCAGCCACAAAGTGCTGCATTTTGGCAGCCGCGAAGCCGGACAGACGGCCGACATGTACTTCCGTTACGGCAACGGGAACAGGAAGAAGGCCGATATCACGTTCGAAATTCCCCGGGAGTGGTCGTCCTGCGTGCGCATGCGCCAGCCCGGCCGCATGAAGGCCGATGAGCGGGATACCCTCCACGTGAAGTTTACCATGCCGTCCCCGGCCGACACCGTGGAATTCGCCATCCAGCCCCTTGTAAACGGTATTCCTACCCAGGAAAAACTGGTAGTGAAGGCAGTCCCTCAAAAATAATTTAAAGGTTTTAGCAAAATAATGATTTTTTGTCATTTATTTTGCTTACCTTTGCGTGCTAAAACAATATAGCACACAACCATAATCAATAACCAACTTCTATGAGTTACCAACTAAAGCAAGTTCTCGCAGGTGCATTCACAGCATTTGTGGGACTGTTCGTAGCGGGATCTCTTGCCCTGGCCCAGAACCGGACCGTGCAGGGAACCGTTGTGGATGACTTCGGCGAGCCTCTCATCGGCGCCAGCGTAACCGTAGAGGGAGTTACCCCTCCCATGGGTGTCATCACAGACCTGGACGGTCACTATGAGATTTCCGTCCCGGCCGGCGCCACCCAGCTCCGGTTCTCCTTCATCGGCCAGCAGGACGCCCTTGAAACCATCGGCAGCCGTTCGGTCATCGATGTAACCCTTGCTGCGGCCAACAACGTCCTCAACGCGACGGTGGTCACGGCCATGGGTATCAAGAAAGAGGAGAAATCCCTCTCCTACAATGTCCAGCAGGCCAAACTGGAGTCCGTGAGCCCCGTGGGCTCTTTCGTGAACGGGCTCAACGGCAAAGTGGCCGGCGTCTCCATCAGCCAGTCCTCAACGGGCGTGGGCGGTTCTTCCCGTATCGTGATGCGTGGTTCCAAGTCCATCAACAACAACAACAATGCGTTGTACGTAATTGACGGTATTCCCATGCAGTCCCTGCGCGGCACCCAGCCCGAAGGCATCTACGCCGGCGCGGGACAGACCGGTGACGTGCTGGGCTCCCTGAACCAGGAAGACATCGAAAGCATCTCTGTGCTTTCGGGCCCTTCTGCCGCTGCCCTGTACGGCGCCAACGCCGCCAACGGTGTCATCATCATCACTACCAAGAAGGGCGGGAAAGACAAGTTGGACATCGACTATTCCAACAACACCACCTTCTCCCGTGCCTATGTGATGCCCGAATTCCAGAACACCTACGGCCCGTCCTCTCCCGGTTCCTATTACAGCTGGGGTCCCAAACTGTCCACGCCGTCCACCTACAACCCGCGCAACTACTTCCAGACGGGTTTCAATGAGGTGAACTCCCTGGCCGTTTCCTCCGGTACGGACCGTAGCCAGACCTATGTTTCCGGTTCCATTGCCAACGCCCGCGGCATCGTTCACAACAACAACGTGAACCGCTATAACCTGGGCTTCCGCAACACTACGGACATCGTGAAGGACATCCTCACCCTGGATGTGAACATCACCTACGGTCACGTGTCCGAGCAGAACATGATTGCCCAGGGCGAATACGGCAACCCCGTGGTTCCCGTGTATCTGTTCCCGGCCGGCGACGACTGGTCCAAGCTGCAGGTTTACGAGCGCTACGACACCGGCCGTAACATCAAAACCCAGTACTGGCCCTACGACTTCACCATGTCCATGCAGAACCCGTACTGGATTACCGAACATCAGAAGTGGCAGAACAACAAGAACCGTCTGATGGGTGTGGCCCAGCTCTCCTACAAGCCCTTCAAGTGGCTCACCCTGAGCGCCCGCGCCAAGTACGACCGCACCGACGAACTGCAGGAGCAGAAGTTCGATGCCGGTACCAACACCCTGTTCACAGAAGGTTCCAAGCACGGTTACTATAAGCACAATGCCCAGTACACCGAGCAGAAGTTCGCCGAGTTCCTGGCTACCTTCAACAAGTACTTCGGAGACAACGTTGTGAACCTCTCCGGCGTAGTGGGTGCCAACATCGACGACAACGTCTTCCGCACCGACTTTGAGGGCGGCCCCCTGGCCTCGGTGAACAACAAGTTCAACCTCAACAACATCGATCTCGCCAGCTCGCATACCAGTATCGGCAGTGACGGCTGGCACTCCCAGAACCAGTCCATCTTCGCCAACGCCCAGGTGGGCTACCGCAGCAAGGTCTATCTGGATATGACCTTCCGCGCCGACTGGAACTCTTCCCTGTGGACGGCAGGTGCCATCACCTATCCTACCATCGGCCTTTCCGGTATCGTGACGGAACTCATCCCCGGTATGAAGAGCAAGTTCTTCCCTTACTGGAAGATTCGCGCTTCCTATTCGGAAGTGGGTAACTCCCCGGATCCCGCCCTGTTCCTGCTGGATCCCCGTTTTGTCCAGACCAACGGCAAGGTGGGCACCAGCTCCAACCGTCCCAACACGTCCCTGAAGCCCGAGCGCACCAAGTCCTGGGAACTGGGTACCAACATCCATTTCTTCGACAGCAAGCTCCAGTTGGACGCTACCTATTATAAGTCCAGTACCTTCAACCAGTTCTACAACCCCCGTATCTCCTCTACCTCCTTCCACAGCGACATGTTCCTGAACGGCGGCCAGGTAGACAACCGGGGTGTTGAAATGATGCTGCGCTACGACGACAACGCCGGCAAGTTCAACTGGGGTACGTACCTCACCTGGACCTGGAACGAGAACAAAATCGTAGACCTCCATTTCAGGGATCCCGAGACGGGCGCTCTTATGGACGGCAACGGCCTTCCCATGGGCGGCTTCGGCGGTGTGAACACCTTCCTGTATGAAGGCGGCACCCTGGGCGACATCTATGTGACCACCGTCAAGACAGACGAGAAGGGTTACTACGACCTTACCTCCGACGGTATGATCCAGGCCAACTACGACGAAAAAGACATGATTTATGCCGGCACCACCGACGCCAAGCACCGTCTCAGCTGGGGCGGCCACATTGGCTACGGCGGCTTCAAGGCCAGTTTCCTCTTCACGGCCCGTCTGGGCGGCGTGGTGGTCTCCAAGACCCAGGCCGTCCTGGATTACTACGGTATTTCCAAGGATTCGGCCGATGCCCGCGAAATCGGATATATGGATTTCAACGGGATGCGCAACTATGACGTCCAAACCTACGTCCAGACCCTCAGCCGCGGCAGCGGTGTCATGAGCAACTATGTCTATGACGCCACCAATGTGCGCCTGGCCGAGATTTCCATCGGCTACGATTTCCCCGTGAGCAAATGGGGCTGGAACTGGCTCAAGGGCCTGAACCTTTCCGTAGTAGGAAACAACCTGGCCATGATTTACCTGAAGGCTCCGTTCGATCCCGAAATGACCTCCAGCGTAGGCACTTACAATCAGGGCGTCGACTACTTCATGCAGCCTTCCACCCGCAGCCTGGGCTTCTCCGTGAAGGTGAAGTTCGGCGGCAGCACCACACCCAAGGCCGCTGCTCCGGCACCCAGGGACTATTACGCGCCCGTGGCCCAGCCCGAGGTGAAGGAGAAAGTGGTAGAAAAGATTGTCGAGAAAGAAGTGGTGAAGGAAGTGGTGAAAGAAGTCAAGGTGAACACCCTCAAGGGTGAATACACCGACGACCTGCTGTTCATCATCGGCCAGGCCGAAATCCGCCCCGAGGAAGCTTTCAAGCTGGGACGTATTGCCCAGATCATGCAAGACAACCCGGAAGCCAGGATTATGGTGACCGGATATGCCGACAGTGCTACCGGCAGCCCCGAGAAAAACCGCAGCCTCTCTGAAGAGCGCGCCGCCAAGGTGGTGGAAATGCTGAAGAAGGCGGGTATCAGCGAGAGCCGCATCGTCAAGCGTGCCACCGGCACCGACCGCGATGCCGCCGGCACCCCCGAGTCCAACCGTGTGGCTGTTTGCATCGTTAAATAATTAGAGCGCTATGGATATGAAAAATATAATGAAAGGTATCATTACCGCAGCCATGGCCGTTGTCACCCTTGCCTCCTGCACCAAGAACTTCGAGCAGATCAGCAAGAACGAGTTTGGCGTAAGCAAGGAAGAAATGGCCCAGGACGGCCTTGCCCTGGGCGGTATGCTGCAGCAGCTGGAGCGTTCCGTCATCATTTACCGTGACGGTACCTATCTGGACTCCGACTACCAGATTATGTACAACCTCTGTGCAGAGACCTGGGTAGGTTATATGGCTCCCACTCTCAGCGACGGTCATCACGCCGGCTGGGATCTCAATGACGCCTGGCACCGCCGCATGTTCGTCGTCAAGAACGAATACGGCCTGGGCGGTTACAACAGCTTTGCCACATCGGCCGAAGAACTGGGTATGGTGAATGAACTGGCCCTGGCCAAAGTGCTCAAGGTGGCCACCATGCATCAGCTGGCCGACTACTACGGCCCCATCGCCTATTCCCACACCGGAAGCCTCACCAACCTGTACGACCCCCTGGATAAGGTGTACGAGCAGTTCTTCACCGAACTGGACGAGTCCATCGAAACCCTGGAGAAAGTGGCCGCAACCGGAGCCAAACTTCTGGAGGACTACGACCTGGTTTACGGCGGCGACACCGCCAAGTGGGTCCAGTTTGCCAACTCCCTGCGTCTGCGCCTGGCTATGCGCGTGCGCTTTGCCAATCCCACCCTGGCCCGTGAAGAGGCCGAGAAATCCATCTCCAGCCCCTTCGGCGTCATCGAGAGCAACAGCGGCAACGCCGTTATTGCCGAGGCCGGTGTGCGTCACCCCCTCTACACCATCAACGTAGAGTTCAACGATGCCGATACCCAGATGGGTGCCACGATGGATGTCTATCTGAATGGCTACAACGATCCCCGTATGTTCAAGATAGCCAAACCCGCCGGCGACGGCAAGCTGCACGGCGTGCGTTCGGCCATCTCTCCTTCTGCCTGGACCAGCTACAAGAACGCTGCCGGCAAGGTTTCGGCCCCCAATGGCGAAATCTACAAGATTTGCTGGATGAATGCGGCCGAAGTGGCCTTCCTGCGCGCCGAAGGCGCCCTGGTGGGCTGGAATATGGGTGGCGCTGCCAAGGACTTCTACGAGCAGGGCATCAAGCTTTCCTTCGAGGAATGGGGTGCCGAAGGTGCTGCCGCCTACATCGCCAACAACACGGCCAAGCCCGCCGACTTCAAGGATAACGTGGGCCGCGCCAAAGCCAGTGCTCCTTCTACCGTCACCATCGCCTGGAACGAAAGCGACGACAATGAGCTCAAACTCGAGAAAATCGGCACCCAGAAATGGATTGCCCTCTTCCCCAACGGCGCCGAGGCCTGGGCCGAGTACCGCCGTCTCCACTATCCGGTGATTCTCCCTCCCGTGAACAACTATTCCGACGGAGTGGTCAATACCAACCAGGGAATCCGCCGCGTCACTTATCCTGTCTCGGAACAGACCGACAACCCCGACGGCTACGCTTCCGGTGTGGCTGCCCTGGGCGGCCCCGACAACCCCGGTACCCGTCTGTGGTGGGATCAGAAACCGTTTAACGAATAATGACGGTCACGCTATGAAAAGTATCAAAACCATATTTACTGCCGCTCTGGCCGTTTTCATGCTGGTTTCCTGCAACACGACGGTAGAGAAACTCAAGCTCCAGGAATTCAAGAATTATTCCCTGGACGAGAACGATATGAGCCAGGCCGACAGGGATTATTATCAGAACCTGCGGGAGTGGAAGGCTTCCAAGCATACCATCTCCTATGTGTACTTTGCAGCCTGGGCTCCGCCGGAGGGCGCTACCAGCCTGTACATTGAGTACAAGAATATGAAACCCAGGCTGATGTCCCTTCCGGACTCCCTGGATATTGTGAACCTGTGGATGGGCACTCCCATGAAACAGGAGTACACCGACGCCTGCTTCTACGGCAACGTGAAGAACGAGGAAACCGGAGAAATCGAGCGCGCCCCGCTGCACACCTACGATTATTCTCCCAACGCCTACTTCGACCTGGAATACTGCCAGAAGTTCAAAGGCACCCGGTTCGTGATGCACGCCGACGCCTCCCACTACGGCCAGGAGTTCGAACTGCTGGATCCCGAAACCGGTGAAATGAAGTACTGGAAGGTGGAAGGCGGTGACGAGGCCTCCATCCGCGCCTATGGCCGCCTGGTGGTGGACATCGTGAACACCCACGGCCTGGACGGTGTAGACTTCGACTACGAAGGCTGGGGAGCCCAGCAGATCTTCTGGGTGGTGGACGAAGTGGGCAAATACTTCGGCCCCAAAGGCGCCAACCCCGAGAAACTCCTCATCGTAGACTACTTCGGCGGTTATCCCGACGGCAACATCGAGCCCTACATCGACTACCTGGTGAAACAGGCCTACTCGGCCCAGGGTTCCTCTACCGGCGGTCCCGCCTGGTGCCCCGCCGAAAAGATGGTGTACTGCGAGCAGTATGAGCAGTCTTCCGGCGAAGGCCCCAACTACCTCAACGGCGGCTATCCTGCCGGCACCAACCCCGACGGCGAAAAGATGTACACCCTGGAGTACTACGCCCGCTATTCCAGCGAGGCAACCGAGGGCCAGGGCGGCGGTTTCGGCGCCTATTATATTGACAATGACTACAGCAACGGAGTATCGGCCCTGGAGAAAAAAGATTATAAGATGACCAACTTCTCCAACTACGGTTTCCTGCGCCGTGCCATTCAGATCGTTAACCCCCACAAATAGACCTTGCATATGAAAAAGTATATTCTTCTTACTTTCGCAGCGGTCTTGGGCCTCGCAGCCTGCAATCAGGCCGACAAACTGGACTACGGCAAGGAAATCGTCCTGGTGACGGGAACCGACAGTTCCCCCCTTTCCAAGGACCAGGTCCTGGCCGACCAGATTCCCATCTCGTACAACTTCTCGGTGTCTGCTACCGGCCCGGTGGCAGAGGATGTCAAGGTGCACCTGCAGATTGACACCGTAGCCGTCAAGGAGTATAACGAGCGCAACAAGACCAGCTACACTGCGGTTCCCCGCAACACGGTCATGCTCATGGACGAGTACGTGACCATCACCAAGGGAACGGCCGTATCGGCCATGACTTCCGTGGTGCTGCTGGACAACACCTTCATCCAGGAGGGCGTGAATTATGTGATTCCCGTTTCCTGCGCCTATGTAGAGGGTGGAAAGGCCGATATCCTTCCCGCTTCCAAGAGCCTGTTCATCAAACTGGGCAAGACCATGGAAAGCTTCTCGCTGGATATCCAGGACATCGGCCTGTATTCCACGCACCCGCTTCCGGGCTATGACCTGAACAACTGGACGCTGGAAATCAAGGCCCATCCCTATAATATGAAGAGCCGCGGAACGGACCAGCTGTGCCGCTTCTGCTGCTGGAACGAGGACGGCGGCGGCCAGGTGCTGCTGCGCTTCAACGAAAACGGCAAGCCCTGGAAGACCCTGGATATCGTGGCTCCTTCCGGCCGCTACGTTACCGGTGCTACCGGCGAGGGCGAAAACGAGACGGGTACCTTCGAGCCCAATCAGTGGTATATGATTTCCATGGTATGGGACGGCGCCAACCTCACGGTCTACATCAACGGTGAGAAGGACACGCCCTGGCAGAACACCATCTCCGGCAGCCAGGCTTTCAAGCTGAACCGCTTCGAAATCGGCATGTCCTGGGGTGGCTACGGCAACTCCCAGAGCTATTTCGGCCGCATGGCCGAGATGCGCATCTGGAACGTAGCCCGCAGCCAGAGCGACATCGCCTCCACCCTTTGCTCCGTGGATGCCACCTCCGAGGGCCTGCTGGGTTACTGGAAGATGAACGAAGGCGAAGGTCATACCTTCCACGATTCAGTAGCCGGCGCCGACATGAACTGGGACGACGCTGTCCGTCAGGCCGACGAGACCAACTACACCAACTCCGGATCCGGACAGTATGTCAAGTGGGTCAAGGACGAAAAGAACAAGTGTGCACAATAATCAATAACCAATATTCCAATCATGAAAAAAGTATTATACGCTTTTGCAATGGCTCTGCTCCTGGTGGGCTGCGCCAAAGAGTATAATGACTCCGAACTCCGCAACAGAGTCACTACGCTCGAGACCAAGTTCGGCAATCTGGAAGCCCAGATCAAGGCTCTCCAGGCCGTTGCCCTTGGCCAGTATGTTCAGAAGGTGGAAAAGACCACCGAAGGCGTCACCGTTACTTACGGCGACGGCACCGTGGTTACCCTGAAAATCTCGGGCGGCGGCAGTGGCTCCGGTGTCCTGAGTGTCATCAAGGAAGGCGATGTCCTTTACTGGGCCATCGACGGCACCCCCCTCACTTACGACGGCAAGAAACTGCCCGTGAGCCAGGTGACCAACATCTATGTGGAGGATGGCAAGCTGTATGCCGATATCGCCGGTCAGAAGACCGAGCTGGGCGGCTTCAGCGGCGGCGCTTCCCTGCAGGACGGTATCTTCACCGACATCGAGGTTACCGACCAGTATGTGGTGCTCACCCTCTCCGATAACAGCAAGATCAACATCCCCATCGGATCGGCTTTCCGTCTGGTGATTCCCAAGACCACCTACGCTGTTACCACCACCGATCCCTTCGATGTGAATTACACCGTGAGCGCCAAAACCGCCAATACCGAGGTGGACATCTTCACCGATGCCAACTTCAAGGCGACGGTGCAGGCCGACAAGTTCGTAATCACTCCCAAGGCCGTGGCCGAGGGTACCGCCCTGGCCTATGCCGACTCCAAGGTGGGTCTGACTTCCATCGTGAAGCTCACCTTCGGTTCCGAGGAAGAAGCTCCTTATGCCGAGCCCACCGACGAACCTTATTCCGAGACCATCGACTACATCGGCGATTCCGAGAACGGTTCCGTAGACGCCCACATCGTTTCCAACGTTTCCCTGGATAAGGAATCCATCAAGCCGCAGGTGAGCTGGATTAAGGTGGCCGACGTGAAGTCTACCAACTACACCATTACCTTTGCTCTGGAAGACAACACCACCGGTGAAATCCGCCAGGGTGAAGTATTCATCTATGAGGCCGGTACCGAGAACAAGGTGCAGACCATCGTGATTGCCCAGAAGGCTTCCGAGATTGAATACGAGCACTACAACCCCGCCGGTTGGAACAAGGTGTTCAATATGAGCAACTACAAGACCAACAGCACCTTCATCTGGGCTGATGCCATTTCCCTGAACCCCTCTGCCGTTACCCTCCAGTGGAAGTTCTACGCCAACAAGTGGAACGACCACAAGTTCAACGACAAGGACGAGGCCGGCAACCAGCTGTTCTCCAACCGCCTGGGCGAATTCGCCAACGCCGATGAGTCCAAGAGCGTCCTGTTCCGCTTCTCCAACGACGGTGATGTGGACGGCCAGCTTTGCCTCAACGCCGGTGTTCTGGGCTTGGGCCAGGCTCAGGTGACCAAGGATGGCAAGCCTTATGCATGGCCTGCTCAGGAATGGGTGGTAATGACCATCGTTTCCGACGGTTCCAAGGTACACGTCTATCAGGATGGAACTCTCCTCAACTCTTATGATGCTACTCCTACGTCTTCTTGGGATTTCAACCGCGTAGACCTGTCCATGACCTGGGACGACGGTTCCAACTGGCCGCTCAAGCAGGCTTTCAACGGTTATACCGCTTACATCCGCGTATGGAGCCGCGCCCTGGCCGCTTCTGAAATCGAAGACTCCCTGTGCGAAGTTTCCGCCAACGCCGAAGGTCTGGAAGCTTGCTGGAACTTTGACGGTTCCGAGGAAAAGGCTGCCGTGAACGTGGCCTCCAAGAACGAAGGCGTCGACCTGGACTTCACCAGCTGCTTCGACGGTAACGGCAATGCCAAGGACAATGGCGACGTAGCCGCTGCCGCTTGGGTAGCTTACGTGGGAACCGAGCTTGACGGCCTGTGCAATCTGGCCACCGTGACCGGTGGTACCACTCCCGACCCGGATCCTGACCCGGATCCCGACCCCGATCCGGACCCCGATCCGGACCCGGATCCCGATCCCGACCCGGACCCCGACAGCCGCACCTGGTACACTCCCGCCGGTTGGGACAAGGTGTTCAATATGAGCAACTACAAGACCAACAGCACCTTCATGCTGGGTACTGGCGTAACGCTGAATCCTTCTGACATCACCTTCCAGTGGAAGTTCTACTCCAACAAGTGGAACGACCATAAGTTCAATGACAAGGACGAGGCCGGCAACCAGCTCTTCTGCAACCGTCTGGGCGAATTCTCCAATGCCGACGAGAGCCAGGCTCTCCTCCTCCGCTTCTCCAACGACGGCAGCGCCGACGGTCAGCTGTGCCTCAATGCCGGTTTCATGGGCGTGAGCCAGGAGCAGATATCCAAGGACGGCAAGGCCTTTGTATGGCCCACCGGTGAATGGGTAGTTCTCACGATTGTAGGCGACGGTACGAAAGTCTATGTCTACGAGAACGATACGCTTGTCAACTCCTACACGGCCAATTCTCCCGCCGCTTCCTGGACTCTCAGTCGCTTCGACCTGTCCATGACCTGGGACGACGGTTCCAACTGGCCGCTCCGTCAGGCTTTCAACGGTTACACCGCCTACGCCCGCGTTTGGAGCCGCGCCCTCGCAGCCTCCGAAATTGCCGGAAGCCTTTGCGAAGTTCCCGCCGATTCCAACGGTCTTGAACTCAACTGGGTCTTCGACGGCTCCGACGACAAGGCTGCCGTGAATATGGCCTCCAAGAACGAAGGCGTCGACCTGGAATTCACCAGCTGCTTCGACGGTAACGGCAATGCCAAGGACAATGGCGACGTAGCTGCTGCCGCTTGGGTAACCCTCGAGGGTTCCGAGCTTCCCGGTATTTGCTATACCGTAGCCGACTAATGCATTTTTGACCGAATAGAAGGTGACTCGGCCCGGAGTCACCTTCTTTTTTTAGTTTGCTAAAAATTTTTAGCATTTTCGGAAAAGATTGATTATCTTTGCATTATGGCAAAGAATATAACTATTAAGGACATAGCCCGCGAAGCCGGTGTCTCCATCGCCCTGGTTTCGTTCGTCATGAACAACCGGGTAGAGGCCGACGGCAAACAGAAATACCGGGTAGGCGAAGCCACGAAGGAGAGGATCCTGGAAGTGGCCCGGCGCATGAATTACAAGCCCAGCAGTGCGGCCCGCATGCTGCGGCAGGGGCGCACACGCGTCATCGGCGTCATTGTGTCCGACCTGGGAAACATTTTCTTTGGAATCATTGCCAAGGAAATCGAGAAGATCATCACCCGGAACGGCTACACGGTGCTTTTCGGCAGCTCCGACGAGGACCCCGAGCGTTTTGACCGCCTGGTACGTTCGTTCCTGGAAAAGGACGTAGAAGGCTTTATAGTGGTGCCGTGCCTGGAATGCGGCCCGTCCCTGGAGAAAATCCAGGCTGCCGGCCGTCCTTTTGTCACCATCGACCGCCGCAATCCTCTTTACGACGTTCCCGCCGTACTCATCGACAATGAGGGTGCCGCCAAGACGGCCGTCGATGCCCTGCGCAAGCAAGGTGCCACCCGCATAGGCATGCTGTCCTATGCCATGCGCATCTCTACCATGATTGAGCGCGAGCGGGGCTTTCGGGAAGCAGCCGGTGCCCAGGCGCCCATTTACCTGATGGGTTTCCACTCCATGCAGGAGGATACGGAACGGGCGGCAGAGAAACTGCTCGCAGCCGGAATTGACGGCATGGTCTGCGCCTCCAACGAAGCTTCCGTGTGCCTGATCAAAGCCCTTCACAGAAGGGGCATCGAAATCCAGAAAGATGTCCGCATCGTGGGCTTCGACTACTCCAACGTGTATGATATCTTCACTCCCCGCATCTCCCATATGCTGCAGCCGCTTCCCCGCATTGCGCAGGAAAGCACCCAAATCCTCTTCCGTCTCATCGAGAAAAAGGAGCAGGGAAATGACATCTCCCTGGAAAACGAAAAGATTATTTTGAACGCAACCCTTATATGAAAAACCTCACTATCGCCGGGCGGCCTCTCCCGAACATGCCCTGGGAAGAGCGTCCCGCCGGTTCCCACGCCGTGCTCTGGCGATACAGCGCCAATCCGGTGATTCCCCGTGACCTGCTGCCCACATCCAACAGCATCTTCAACAGCGCCGTGGTTCCGTTCAAGGACGGTTTTGCCGGCGTGTTCCGCTGCGACGACACCAACCGCCGCATGGCCATCCATGCCGGTTTCTCGGCCGACGGCATCCATTGGAACATCAAGCCCGAAAAACTTCAGCTGAACGGCGACTACGCCTACGACCCCCGCGTGGCCTTCATCGAGGACCGCTACTGGGTTACCTGGTGCAACGGCTATCACGGCCCCACCATCGGCGCCGCCTGGACCCGGGACTTCGAGACCTTCCACCAGGTGGAGAACGCCTTCCTGCCCTACAACCGCAACGGTGTGCTCTTCCCCAGAAAGATTGGCGGCAAGTTTGCCATGCTGTCCCGTCCTTCCGATACCGGGCACACGGCCTTCGGCGATATTTTCTACAGCGAAAGTCCCGATATGGAATACTGGGGGCACCATCGGCACGTGATGGCACCCGCTCCGTTTGAAGTGAGCGCCTGGCAGTGCATGAAGATTGGCGCCGGTCCCGTTCCCATCGAGACCAGCGAGGGCTGGCTGCTGTTCTATCACGGCGTCCTGCGCAGCTGCAACGGCTATGTGTATAGCTTCGGCAGCGCCCTGCTGGATCTGGAGCAGCCTTGGAAAGTGCTGGCCCGCAGCGGTCCCTACCTCATCAGCCCGCAAACCCCGTACGAGTGCATGGGGGACGTGCCCAACGTGACCTTCCCCTGCGCCGCGCTGCACGATTCCGAGACCGGCCGGGTAGCCGTGTACTACGGCTGCGCCGACACCGTCACCGGCCTGGCTTTCGGCTATATCCCCGAGATCATCGACTGGACCAAGAAGACCAATATCCTGTGAAGCGCATCCTAGCGGCCGGCATGCTGCTGGCCACCACCCTCCTTCAGGCCCAGACCGAGTGGGTGAATCCGTTTATCGGCACTTCCAATTTCGGCACCTGCAACCCCGGCGCCGTCACCCCGAACGGCCTCATGAGCGTGACGCCCTTCAACGTGATGGGCTCCGACTTGAATACCTGGGACAAGGACAGCCGCTGGTGGAGCACGCCCTACGTGGCCGAAAACTGCTATCTTACCGGCTTTGCCCACGTGAATCTCTCCGGTGTGGGGTGCCCCGAACTGGGGTCGCTCCTCACCATGCCCACCCCGGGTCCCGTGCATCCGGACTATCGTGTATACGGATCGGAGTACAACAACGAAGAGGCCCGTCCCGGCTATTATTCTGTGGAACTGAACAATGGCATCCGGGCCCAGGTTACGGCCACGCCGCGCACCTCGCTGGAGCGCTACACCTTCCCGGGCGGTGAGGGCAATATCCTCCTGAACCTGGGCGAGGGACTCACCAACGAGAGCGGGGCCGCTGTGCGGCGGGTATCGGCCACGGAGGTGGAAGGATTCAAGCTCATGGGCACCTTCTGCTACAACCGCGAGGCCGTTTTCCCCGTCTACTTCGTGCTGCGCGTGAGCCGCGTGCCCAGCAACGCCGGCTACTGGAAGAAGCAGCGTCCCATGACCGCCGAGGCCGCCTGGGATGCAGATGCCGGCAAGTACAAGCTGTATCAGGCCTACTCCCGCGAGATGGCGGGGGACGATATCGGCTACTGGTTCCACTATGACCGGCTGCAGCCGGGGGATGCCGTGGAAGTGAAGATGGGCGTCTCCTTCGTGAGCGTGGAGAATGCGCGGCAGAACCTGGACGCCGAACAGGGCGGCTGGGACTTTGACGCCGTACGGGCACAGGCCGAAGCCCTCTGGAACGAACACCTGGGCCGCATCCGGGTGGAAGGCGGAACCCCCGACGAGAAGACCATTTTCTACACGGCTCTTTATCACACGCTCATCCATCCCAACATCCTGAACGACGTGAACGGGGAGTATCCGCTCATGGAAAGCGGCGGCGTGGGGCGGGTGGCTCCCGGCCACAACCGCTATACCGTGTTCTCCCTTTGGGACACCTACCGCAACCTGCACCAGTTGATGACCCTCCTGTGGCCCGAAAAGCAGCTGGATATGGTGAACTCCATGTTGGATATGTACAGGGAATGGGGCTGGATGCCCAAATGGGAACTCTTCGGGAGAGAAACCTGGACCATGGAAGGCGATCCCGCCATCTGCGTGATGGCCGACACCTGGCTCAAGGGCCTGCGGGACTTCGACGTCTACACCGCCTACGAGGCTTTCCTGAAGAGCGCCGATACTCCGGGTGATGCCAATCTCATGCGCCCCGATATCGACCCCTACGTGGAAAAAGGCTATATTCCGCTGGGCTGGTTCGCCGCCGATTTCTCCGGCGACAATTCGGTTTCCCACGCCCTGGAGTATTATGTGGCCGACTATGCCCTGTCCCGCCTGGCCGCCAGCCTGGGCAAGGACGCCGACGCCGAACGCTTTTACCGGCGGTCGCTGGGCTATCGGCATTATTACAGCCCGGAATACAAGTGCCTGCGTCCCATTGATATGGACGGCCATTTTCTCAGCCCCTTCAACCCCGAAGACGGTGCCGATTTCACCAATGCCCCGGGCTTCCACGAGGGAAGCGCCTGGAACTACAGCTTTGCCGTTCCGCACGATGTGGAGGGCTATGCCGGCCTGATGGGCGGAACCAAAGCCTATGTGAACACCCTGCAGCAGGTGTTTGACAGGG
>JAEEGF011618955.1_pt1 | contig 16353 bp, 13 predicted proteins | sample 9134171 | NCBI WGS metagenome assembly JAEEGF01 (sample SAMN16246542, study PRJNA631951) | gut metagenome | biome: gut microbiome; feature: rumen; material: AP-attached | host: Bos | place: Iran: Karaj | collected 2018-10
CCGGCTATCCCGGCGAGGGGGGTTGGTTGCATACGCGTTACGCACCCGTCCGCCACTCTCGCACCCCCGAAGGGGCGCTTACCGTTCGACTTGCATGTATTAGGCCTGCCGCTAGCGTTCATCCTGAGCCAGGATCAAACTCTTCGTTGTAATATTGTACTTCTTGTTTCTATTCTGAATCTCGGGTTCCGCCTTCGTTCTCTTGTGTTCCTTTTCCCGTGTCCGCCTCCCGTCTCCACGACGGATGCGGACCGTTTTCTTGTGCTGGCCTCAAGCTTTCAAAGAACTTTGCGCTTCCCTTTTCCCTTCAAATCAACCCCTCTTTTTTGTGGAAGCGGATTGCAAAGGTACGACCTTTTTGGAAACTGGCAATCAAAAAATTCAATTATTTTTGATAAAACATTATACTATTTTGAAAACCAGTCAAATAAAATTTTAATTTTTTATAAAAAAGACATAAATTAATGCATAAAATGGAGGTGTATTAGTCGTTTTCTGAGGACTGAGTGAGCCGAAAAACCGTGTTTTGGTTGGTTTGGATGAGCTCAATGGTACCCACAAGGATGAAATCGGCGAGGATGGCCTCCGCTCTCCTTTTATTAATATGTGCGATCTGTTGGAACTCATGAAGCGTGATTTCCTCGTGTTCAGTGAGGTAGTGGAGGAGTTGTGTCTCGGTCTCGGTGAACGAAATCTTCGCAGGTTTCGCGAACTTGTCGGATTTCCACACCTTAATTAATACGCTGTCGGCGACCAGATTCTCATCTTTGACGCGGACAAAGATCTTATAATTGCCTTGATTGTCAGGGGCTTTGTGCTTGTGATGCTTGTCTTTCGGGATGATGACTTCGAGCACGGTCTTCCCGTTGATCTCCCATTCCTCGGTGGTGTATTCCACTTTGGGCTGGCAATACATCTCAGCAGCGGCTTGGATCATGTGAATTTCCTCGTCGGAACGGACACCGGCGATGGCACCGTTGTCCTTGACGCCAACCAAGAGCCGTCCGCCATCGGTGTTGGCGAAAGCAGCCAATGAACGCGCGATGCGCCGACTGTCTGAAATCTCAAACTTGAAATCGAGCATCTGATGTTCACCCTCGAGGATGAGGTTTTGGATATGGTGTTCCTTTTTTCTCACAGCGGGCAAAGATAGCGTATTTTTTCGATACGGGAGCATCACTATATAAATAAGGTGTAAGTTGGGAGGAGAAAATAAGAGCATCGGGGAGATAGACTGAAGGGAAGAAAGAGTGGAGTGGGGAAGAAATCCGGAAAGCGGGAAAAGGCATTTTTAGGCCATTGTAGCGTGTTTGCATTTGGGATGATTCTGGAGTCCAACCGAGGAAGAAAAACGCCAAATTCGAGACGTTTACTTTCATTTTATTACTTAAGGAGTTATGTTTACAGAAATAAACAGTAATTATATAAAATACTAATATTCAATCAATTATAAATTTTTTACATAAATAAATGTTTACAATATACAAATGTAAAAAGTTTATATCTTTACAATTATTGAATAATCATCAATAGATTGAAATAAAAATCTAGAATTCAGTATTTTAATATAAATAACTTGAAGTAAAATATGAAAAAAATGTCGAATTTCTGCTGAATATCAGAATTATTGGTTTAAATATTTTAATTTACTGATAAATAGAAAAATATAATAAATAATATAGGAAATTACTTCAAGTATTTATGTTCTTTATTTGAGTTTACAGAAATAAATTTCCTTGACTTGTGATATGTAATAAATAATTGTTTACCTTTGTAAACTGAAAATGGAGTGAAAACTGAATTTTTTTGGAGGATACAGTCATGGAAAACTCAGAAATGAAAGACAGAATTGCCCACATCATTAGGGCAAAGAATTTGACCGCCGCCGAATTTGCCCTTCGGTTGGGCATCCAGCCGTCGAATATTTCCCACCTCTTATCGGGACGCAACAACCCGAGTTTAGACTTTGTCAAGAAGCTCAAAGAGACCTTCCCGGAGTACAGTTTAGAGTGGATTATTTTTGGTCGTGGTCCCATAACGGTCTCCGAACCGTTCGCGCCTGTCACCCCTATTGAGCCTGTCTCTACGGATACGTATGATGAAATTCCTGTGGAACCGATGGTGGAAAAAACGCTGTTTGACCAGCCCAAGGCTGAAGAAAAACGCCTTGACCAGTTGATGCCTTCTCCTACCGAGACCTTGAAACAAATCATTCTGGTCTATTCCGACAATACTTTTGAGCAATTATCGCCTCGCTAACCGGTTTATAATAATTAATTAGGTGTAAATCCAATAAAAGTTGTACCTTTGCAGGCTTTTATGGAAGTTATGCAAGTAGAACCCTTTTATGAGCGCTTTGACGCTGTAATTCAATCACCTAAACGCATTGTTCTCGCCTGCCACGTCAATCCTGACGGCGACGCTATCGGTTCGGTTTTGGCTATGTCGGAGTTCTTACGCGCCTTCGGACATGAGGTGAAAATGGTGGTCGCCAACGATTTTCCCGAGTTCTTGCATTGGATGCCTGACTCGGAGTCCATCTTGGTTTTTGAACAACAAGCTGAGGCTTGCAAGGCTGCCATCGCCGAGGCTGAATGCATTATGATGTTGGATTTCAACAGTTTGTCGCGTAGTGGCATCTTGCATAACGAAATCGGAAAGACACGTTGTCCAAGAGTGCTGATCGATCATCACAGAGATCCCGAAGAAAGTATGTTTTATTGCTTGTACTCAAGCACTTGCGTTTCGAGTACCTGCGAGATTGTGACCGAAATCATCCTGCATTACGGGAAACAGTATTTGACGGAGAACATTTCCACCAACCTCTTGGTGGGCATCATGACGGATACGGGCTCGTTTGCGCATTCCATCTATCATCCACGGACGTTTGAGTTGGTCAGTGTCTTGGTGGAGAAAGCGATGCCCTATAGTTATGTTCATGAAATGGTCTATGATACAATGTCGGAGAACCGGCTTCGCTTGTTGGGCTTTGCCATCAACAATAGGATGGAGGTGCTCGATGCGTATTCGACTGCCATTATTGCGCTGAATAAGAGCGATTTGGATAGATTTAATTATCAGACGGGCGACACGGAAGGCGTGGTCAATTTCCCGCTATCTATGAAAAAAATCAATATGACGGTGTTGGTGACCGAGCGCCAGGACCAGATCAGGCTGTCGTTCAGGTCGAAAGGCTCGTTCTCGGTGCACGAATTGGCCAACAAGTATTTCAAAGGTGGCGGCCACACCAATGCGGCGGGTGGCACGTTGACGTGTTCATTTGAAGAAGCGGTGGAACGGTTGAAATCGGTTTTGCCGGAATACAAGGAAAGGTTGAATCAAGCGCAATGAAGAAGTGTTGTAAGTATATGATAATGTTGCTCTTGATTTCGTTTTTCTCCTGTGAAGAGAAACCTCAGAAGCCCAGTGTTCCTGTCTCAAAAACGGAGATGAAGAACAGTATGGAGACGGCTAACCGCTACTTGCTGAATGAGGAAGAGGAGGATATTGCGAACTACATCAAGCGACATGGATTGGAGATGACTTCAACGGGCACGGGCTTGCGCTATCAGATTCTGAAGCAAGGTTCGGAGAAACGGATCGAGAAAGGGGAGAAAGTGACCTTGGAATATGAGCTTGGCTCTATTGCTGGGGATTTGTTCTATTCGTCTGAAAGAGATGGTGTCAAGTCGTTCGTTGTGGGCGAAGGCGGTGTGGAGACCGGTCTGGATGAGGCTATGACCTATCTGCATCGTGGCGATGAGGCCAAACTGATCATCCCCTTCCATTTGGCTTACGGCCTACATGGCGACGACAACCGCATTCCTGAGTATGCGACTTTGGTTTATTCGATTAAAGTAATAGATAATCAATAAGTTATGAAGAGAAGTTATTTTTTATTCTCAATGGTTTGCCTTTCGGCAGTGATGCTGTTTACGGCTTGTACGCAGAAGTTTCCAGGCTACAAAAAGACGCAAAACGGCTTGTACTATAAGTTCCACAGCCAGAACACTTCGGCCACTCAGCCCCAATTGTCAGATTTCCTGAAGGTGGACATGACCTGCTATCTGAACGATTCCTTGTATTATGATTGGCAAGGCGCTCAGCATGAGGTGTACACTCAACTGAGGGATCCGATTTTTGAGGGTGATTTGCAGGAGGCATACGCCATGATGCATGTCGGCGATTCGGCTTCGTTCTATGTAAAGGCGGATTCGGTGGCGGCATTGTATTATCAACAGGATCCGAATGTGGTCGGGTTGAAGCCGGATGACTATTTCCGCTATGAGGTGAAATTGGTGGAAGTGAAGTCGGAGGAGGCTTTTATGGCCGAATTGGAAATGATGAAAGAAGTGATGAAGGAAGCTTCGAAGAAGGCGTTAGAAGATTATATTGCTGCAAATAATATCAGTGTAACTCCTGAACCTTCAGGTGCTTACATTATACCGTTGGAGAAAGGCAAAGGCCGTTGCCCTGTGAAAGGCGAGAAGGTCGAGCTTGACTTTTCAGCCACTTTGTTGGATGGCCAATCGGTGGGCAGCACTTTCGACAGCCCCGAAAAGTTCTCCTTTGTCTTGGGTGAAGGCAACACCATTCAAGGTTGGGAAGAGGTTGTGCCGAAAATGCATCTCGGTGAGCGTGTGACGGCCATCATTCCGTTCGACTTGGCCTATGGCGAACGTGCCGTTGGCTCGATTCCAGCTTATTCCAATCTGGTGTACGACATCAAGTTACTGAAAATCACCACGGCAGCTGAGTTGAAAGCTGAGAATGAAAAGGCCATGCAAGCCTTGAAGGCCGATTCGGAAAAGGCCTTCTTTGACTATTTGAAAGCCAACAACATTACGGATTACACAGCTTCGGGACTGTTTTTCAACAAGTCGGTGACCACCGAGGGTGCGCAGCCGCAAGAGGGACAGATTGCTCGAATCAAGTTCGCAGCCTCCTATCTTGACGGTACGCCATTGGGTGACTCCGAGCAGTTGGGCGACCATTATGATGTCGTTATTGGTGAAGGTAAAGTGCTGAAAGGTCTTGAGGAAGCCGTAGCCATGATGCGGGTGGGAGAGAAAGCCCGCTTCGTGCTGCCTTACACTTTGGCCTATGGCACCAATGCCTTTGGTAGCATCCCAGCCTATTCCAACCTTGTCTTCGATGTGGAGCTATTGGATGTTTTGAATAAGTAAATAATTATTAATCAACAATTTAATACTAACAAAAATGAAAAAAAGTATCTTTTCAATGGCCATGTTGGCCATCATGCTGATGAGTACCTTGAGTGCTTGCACCGACAATTCACCTTATCCAGGCTACAAGAAAACAGCCACAGGGTTGTATTACCAGTTTTTCAATGAGAACAAAGAGGCTGCTCAGCCTCAAGTGGGCGATTTGATGGATTTGGCCATCTGCTGCACGGTAAACGACACCACCATCATTGTTCCCAAAGGACCGAACACGCTGCCTTTGGAAACTCCTTTGTTTGCTGGCGACTTCTATGAGGGCATGGCTATGATGCACAAAGGCGACTCTGCCTCGTTCATCGTGAACATCGACTCTACTTTCATCAAGTGGTTCCATCAACCCAGCCTGCCTGCTGAGTTCAAGTCGACCGACGTGATGCGTTTCGAAGTCCGTTTGGATGACTTCTATCCCGAGAGCGAATATGCCGCTCGTTTGGGCGCCAAGATCAAGAAGGATGCCGAAGCAAGAATCGAAAAGATGAAGGCCGACCATCCCGAGGAGACTGCCACGGCTGCTCAGCAACTGACTGAATATCTGGCCAAAAACAAGATTACGGTTGAGCCTACTGCCTCTGGTCTGTACTATGTGATGACTCAGGAAGGCAATGGCGAGAAACCTGAGGTTGGACAAATGGTGCAAGTGCACTACACTGGCAAACTGCTTGACGGTACCGTGTTCGATTCCTCCGTCGAGAGGGGCGAGCCTATCAGCATCCCGATTGGCGTTGGTCAGGTCATTCCTGGTTGGGATGAGGGCATTCAGTTGATGTCGAAAGGTGAAAAGGGCGTGCTCTACATTCCTTATTATCTGGCCTATGGCGACAGACAGGTTGGCGATAAGATCACTCCTTTCTCCAACTTGATGTTTGAAGTAGAACTTGTTGATTTCCAATAAAATGAAAAGAGTCTTCAATGCAGTTGCCGCTTTCCTTCTGCTCCTGGTGATGGCCTCGTGTGGCGAGGATACCATCTATTCGGGATTCAAGAAGATGGAGAACGGTGCCTACATGAAATTTTACAGCATAGGCGACTCTGAGGTGATGCCGCGTTTGAGGGACGAGGCCACCATCCAGATGGCACAGTACTTCAACGACTCGTTGTTGTTCACCACTGCTGGTGATGAACCAATGAGGATTGTGCTAACCGAGGCCGACTTTGAGGGCGACGTGATGGACGGCTTGCTGATGATGCATGTAGGCGATTCGGCCCGTCTTATGGTGCCCGCCGATTCGGTGCTGGCCATCTCGATGGGAATGGAAGAGATTCCTGAGGAATATGCAGGCAAAGCCATTTATTATGACTTGAAACTCCTCTCCGTGAAGCCTTTCGAGACCAGGGATGCCGAACGTAAAGCATTGCTGGACAGCCTGAAAGTAGTTGAAGAGTCTTTTTTGGTTCCTTTTCGTGACGACCCAAAGAATACGATGACCGAGTCGGGCCTTATCGTTTTGGAAAAGACGGGCAAAGGCAAGGTAGCCGAGCTGGGCGAGTATGTCAATTTCGACTTCACGATGTGCGACCATAAAGGCGATACGGTCATGAACTCCTTCGGTGTAGAGCCTGTCGAGATACAGTATGGAGAGGAGTTCATCAGCAAGGGCTTCCACGAAGCCCTTGGCATGGTGCCCGGAGGTGGCGAGATGCGTTTCGTGATTCCATCCTCCATGGCTTTCGACAGTGTTGGTTACGAGCAGTTTATCCTGCCCTATACGCCGATGGTTGTTCGCTTGAAGATGAACAGTGTGATGGACAAGGCGACTTACGACAAGCGTCAGATGGCCAAGGCAGCCGAGAAGGAGGCTGAAAAGAAACGTCTGATGGACTTGGAAGGCAAGTCCATTGCCGATTACATCAAGACCCATGGTATCACTGAAGCTCCGACGGAATCGGGTCTTTACATTCTCAACCAAGAGGAAGGTTTGGGCAATGTGGCCCAATGGGGCGATGAGGTGACTGTGCATTTCATCATTAAGAACATCAAGGATGAGCAGCTTGAATCAAGCTACGACTACGGTGAGCCGATTCCCTTCAAGATTGGCGAGGGGAAGATGTTTCCCGCCATCGAGGAGGCCGTGATGACCATGTCGAAGGGTGGTAAAGTCACTTTGGTTACCCCGTCGGCCTTGGCTTTTGGCGAGGCTGACTTGGGTGAGATTTTGCCGCCTTATTCGCCGTTGGTCATCGAGCTGGAGCTGGTGGAAATAAAGTGAAGATTAAGAAGCAAATCTTACGTAAATCTTATGTAAATACGGGAGTGCCGCCAAGCTCATTTGGCGGCACTCCTTATGTTATAGTATGGTTTAGCTATTTCTTATTGTTTTATGATTCTTTTTGAGATGGATTTGCCAAATTGGGTGGCTTTGATGAAATACACCCCTGATGGCAAAGTGGAGATGTTGAGGCTTCCATTATGGAAATCGTTGATTTCCATCACTTTGATCCCTGTGAGGTTGTAAATGCTCAGAAGGTAAGAATCGTCCAAATCGGTGTGTATCTCGATTTGAGAGGCAGTTGGGTTGGGGCAGATTTCAAGTGTGGTAAACAATTCATATTTGGTTTCGGGTAGGTCCACGCTTGAAAAATCTATCGTCAGGTTGTCTATACCGTATAGATCATACACAGAGGAAACCTTATTTTCAGGATGCCAATTCTTCACGTCTTCTGCGAGGATTCGTACCTGAACAAAAGGCTCGCCTATATAGTCATTTAAGGAAAACTCAACATGTTTCCAATTTTTTGAATGTAAGGCATCCAACAAATGCCAGCGGACTCGATCGGTTGAAACTTGTATATTGAAACGACCAAAAAACCTATCCCAAAAGTTATAATCAAAAGTGGCTTGAGTAAAATAGTCAAAACTTAAGGTGACATTAGAAATGTCTGAAGGAATAGAAAACCAATCCGTTTCTGCAACGGATATAAAGCCATTGGTATCTTTATCAAACGATGCTTTCATCCCCCAATAATAGTCGTCTTCGGTTTTTTGTAGGTGTTGCCAACCGTCGCCTAAAAGTCTAACTCCTCGTGCGTCTTCGTTAAAGTCGTTGAAAAAGGGTAGTGATAATGCTGGTGAAACCATCATCTTCTCGTGATTGGATTCGATGTTCTCCATTCCATCGGTTTTTACTGCGACAACATAATAGTCATGCATTTGGCTATCATAGGCCTCATTGTCTTCAAAAGCGGTATCGGTCAATTCAGCAATTAAAACATCATCTCTGAACAAGCGGTAATAAATCGCGTTTTCAGCCTCATCCCATCTCAAATAAATAGTTGTCGAGTCGCAGGTGGCCGCAAAATGTTGGGGCGGCAAATCACCATTCGCCAATTCTGCTGTTGCCGCTATAGTGGCTTTTACAAATGCTTCAGCGAGTTTGAAGTTGTTTACACCATTTCCAATAGTGTCGCATGGTGTGTGATAACATGGGTGTTGAGAGAGGTACTCGACATCACCAAGATAAATGGCAGGATATTCATAAGTGCATAATCTGATGTGGTCTCCTCTACCTGCTTCGCCGCCAGTCAACCAAAGTGTCGGTGTTTCAGGAAGATACAAATTGGCCACGGAGATGTAGTATTCATATAGATTTCTTGAGAGATGATAGCAAGCGGTGTACATTTTTACGGTGTCAAGTTCTGGTGGGTACCAGCCAATCATGTCGAGATTGAAATCTCCCAAGATATTCATGTCTTGATGAGCACACTCTTTGGCATATCCCATACTTCCATACAGTCCATTCTCTTCAGCATTGAAATTCACGTAAATTATGGAACGTTTGAATGAGTATTGGCTTAAGATGCGTGCCGCCTCAAGTACGCCAGCGGTACCCGAGGCATTGTCATCGGCACCGGGACCGTCAGGATGGTCGTAATGCGAGGAAACGATTATGTATTCGTCGGGATATACTGTGCCGGGTTGAATGGCTATGACATTGCCGGCATCAAGCGTGTCGTTATGCTTATCAATAAAGTAATGTATTGATGGTTCCAAACCGAGTTCCTCATAACGTTCAATCAGCCAGTTCTGAGTGAGCAATGCTTCTGGTGAATAAGCATCTCGTATGAATTGTTGCATCCAAGCGATGCTGTTGAAGATGTTTACAGTATCTACCTGGTTCAGCATAGCTTGTATTTCAGGGTTGGTTTCAGTGACTTTAGGATAAGTCTGTGTCCGATTGCCTTGGTGGTCGATGGGTTCCCAATAAAATTGTGCTTTCATCGTTGAGGCTGCAATCAAGAAGAGTGCAAATAGTATGGTCTTTTTCATAGTAATAGGTATTAATTGGAAAACAATTAGTTGAGGAACAAGTTCATTCCTTCACCACCTTGTCCGTAAAAGACTTCCCGTCTTTCATCGTGACTTCCATCAGGTACTGCCCCGCCGCAAGGCCATTCAGGTTGAGACATTCGAAACTCTGATTCTGTGTATGCATCAGGCGACCTTGCAAATCGTAAAGGTCGATTCGGGCAGGCTGCACATCGGGAGAATAATGCAAGTGAAGTTCTTCTTGCACAGGATTGGGATAGAAGTCGTAGGGGCGAATATGGATGCCCAATTCTTCAAGGTTGTCATAATTGTCCTTAATGACTACCACAGAAATACTATTAGGAAAAGCAAATTCATCGAATGAACTTACGGCAATGCTTCCATCGTCCAACACTCTCATGTTGATAGCAAAATGAAACGTGTCTTCTGATAGGAAATGACGCTCCCATTGAACATTCAAGTCTCCATCCAAACGGAGCAAAACCAAGTGATTAGGCGCGCAAACATTCGTCATATAAGAAAGGTAGATGGTGTTGCCGTCTACCGCTATTGCGCGAATGGCCTCAGGCTGATGTAAAGATCTGCCAAAAAGTGCTGATGCTTGTCTAATATGTTGCCTGTTGCGCTTCTCCAGAAGTACTGAACTATAGGTATAATAGGTTTGGGAATCAAGCTTTCTATATTTGTTAACCTGAAGATAGTTTTGGTCATCAACGGGTGCGAAATGATCATTCCAAATAGCCTCATAAGTGCTGCCCTGGTAAGAATAAAAGCGTTTCTCTTCTACCACATTGAAAAGACTGTCCAATACATATAAACGGATGGGTGGATTGTCGTGATAATCGCTATCATAGTTGCTTCCCCAATAGCAGTATTGCACAGGGGCTTCGTTGAACATCCCTGTATGTTTCTCCATCAGCTTGTCGAAATACCTTATTTGAGGAACTTCAGTCCTGCTTTTCAGCGTGCCATCAAAGCCGATTCGCAGGAAATAGGTCATGAACGTCTCGTTAGGGTCGTCTTTAATGCTGTATGAAGCGATAATATCACCATTTGGTTCAGAGAATAAGTCGTATGAGTAATAGGGAAACAGCTCTGTAGAATGGTCGATTTCAAAGATAGTGTCACCGATATAGTTAAGGTACGTATCAATGGTTCTCATCCGGAAAAAGAGTGTATCATCAATTACTAGGAAATTGGCATAGACAAAATGGTCGTGATGTTCTGGATCACGTTCGAACAATGCCGCTACGCTATGGTCATCATATACGCTATCATATTCAAAGAGTAATGAGTCTACTACGATTCCATCGGCAGAGAACTTGTAGAACATTTTGCCAATGGGAGATACTATACCAGGCGCATATTCAGGAGCCGACCAACTCTCAACAATCAAGCATTTGTCAGTGGTTTCCACAAAGTTGAGATCGACTCCGGTGAGGTATCCGCCATTTTCGTGACAAAAATCTGTTATGATCTCCTGGCCTTTCGCCAAGTTGGCCAATGACATGATGCCCAGAAAGAGTAGCGTTTTTTTCATTACATGTAATGTTGCTGTTTTCATGCTGTATGGGTTTAAAAGTTTGCAAATGCAAAACTAATCAAAGTGACAACTTTTACCATACGGTTTGGGCAAAAGTACGGATTTTTGCCAATAGACAAAATAATACAATATTGATAACCAATATTTTATAAAACTAACAAGTACAGGTTTTTGTTATCCAATCAATTGGGAGATGGCATCCGAACCAGCCTTTTTCCTGATATTCGTACGGTATTTCTCCACCGTATTAAGACTCAAATGGAGGATTTCGGCCTCTTCTTTTGTCCTGAAGCCAAGGAAAGACAGAATGACAATATTGCACTCTGATTCGGTCAAGTCGGGACAATTGGTCTTTATTTTCTCTTTTGCCAAGGGATAGGAAGCCTCGAATTCGGCCATGACACGTTTCAGCTTGTCGTTTCCACTGGTTTTATAGAGTTCCATCACACGTTGTTGAAGTGCCTGCAACGATTGTCGCGAAACCGCCTCGAACTCGGATTCCAGCTTCCGATAGGCTTCCTCATGCCGCAAAGCCTCTATTTCCTTGTTTTTGCGGTATCGGTTGCCGAGCCACAACACCACCGTAAGCGACAGTAATACCAAGGCCAAAATCAAATAGAGCCGATAGCGTTTCACCTGCTGTTCATGCTGCAACTGCATCAATGCCAACTTCTTATCAAATTCGCTCTTCACCTGCTCGACGGCTTTCGGCTGGCTTTCAATGGTTTGCAGCATCTCAAAATAACGGTCGGCATATTCCAAAGACTTTTCTTTATTGCCTAAAGCTTTGTAAGACTTGTACAAACGTTGGAAAATGTCCGCATTCTCGGGATTTGGTACGATCTCGAAACGCATAGTACTCATGAAATCCAACTGTTTTTCAGCATAATAGATACATGAATCATATTGTCCTTGCTGAAAGTGGATTTTGCTCAAATTGCAATAGAGCCCATCCTTGTATCTAAACATTGGCTCCTCGTAAAGTGCTAAGCCTTGATGACATTCTCCGAGGGCCTTCTGCAATAGTTGTTGCCCTTCTTGCTCATCTTTATAATATTGGTTTTCAAATTGATGCTTGTAAAGCTGCGACATAGAATAATGATAAAAGGCTATGTTTTCCACCTGACCAAGTTTTTGTGCCGCCTCCAATCCATCTTCAAAACACAGTCGGCAGCTGTCGTATTTTTCGAGAGCAAGATAGGCATCCCCCAACATAAAAGCGGAGTTGAACCAACCACTATATTTCTGTTTTTCAGAAAAATATGCATTAACTGGTTTCAGATAGTGGAGACCTTCTTTATAATAGCCATTATACAAATAACACATACCAAGACGCAATTGTATTTTGTATCGATAATTGTCAATCCACTCTTGTTCACTTTCCACATTTTTAAAATAATAGAGGAAACGCTTATCGATATGTTTGCACTGCTCAATGCTTTGAAAAGCCTTCAACAACCAGTCGAGTTTTATTTGTTCACCTTTGCCCTCTTTAAAAGCGATGCGTGAAAGAGCCTCGCAGGTTTGTGCCTCAAACCACTTGTCATTGCCACCGACGTAAAAATCTTCAGCCACTTTCAACAGTGAATCTGTGATGCTGTCGTAAAGGAATAAAAGGTCTCGAGCCCGAACTTTCAGCAGGCAATAATGAGCATATTCTTTTTCTGAGAGTGTTCCTTGGGTCAATGTATCAAGGATTTGAAGAGCACTGTCGGGCTTTTGCGAAAAGAAGCTTTCCACCTGATAAAGAATACTCTCTTGTGGAGGTGGCGTGGTGGTTTTGTTGGCACAAGCTGCTATAGTGAATAACAACCCGAAAATAAAAAGCTTTGCTTTCATGGGGGCAAAGATAGGGAAAAAACGAATTATTCCCCAACGAATTCTTCCTTGTCCGCATAGAACACGTCAATCGCTGCAATCAGGGCGGCGAGGCTCCACACGGGGATGGCCAGCTTGTCAGTGTCCAAGAAGTTGTTAAGGAAACCGTGGATGAAATAGCTGATGAAGGCGAGGGTGGCACCCAAGACCATGACCTTGGCCTGCTTGTTCTTACAACGGCCGTAGGTCTTCAGGCCGCAATACACCGTCACGATGACCAAAACCAACACAAGGAGCGACCCCACCACGCCCTGTTCGGCCAAGGGACCGAAATACTCAGAGTGGGCATTACCACCGTCACCAGCATTGGTGCTGATGATGGTCTTCTCCTTCGACATCTGATAAGGCGCATACACGAATTGGTAGGTGCCTGGTCCCCAACCAAACACCGGACGTTCGTTGAACAATCGGAAGGCCGACTGCCAGCGGTTGATGCGCTCGAGGTTGGAGGCATCGGTAGAGATGTTGGTGATGGACTGGATGTTTTCCACAAGGTCGCCCGAAGCGTCCTGGTTGTTCTTCTCCAAGGCATCGATGATTTGGTTTTGGAAGGCGAAGAACAAGCCGACCAGAATCACGACGGCGGCGGCAATCCAGCGGAACTTGATCTTCAACAGCACGCAAATCAAGACGGCCAAGGCGGCAATGATGCTGAGCCATGCCGCACGGCAGTTGGAGAGCGTGAGGGCTACGCTGAGCAGCACAACCACGCCGATGATAATGAGCCTGCGGCTTTTCTTCACACCTGGCAGGAAGACGTAGGCGAGGGCGAGGATGAGGTAGATGGCCAAGGCTGCACCGTAGGCCGTGTGGTCGTTGTAGAAAGGCGTCATCACCCAGTGGGCCGAGTCGCCGTCGAAGCCGAACTGGGCATGGTGGATGATGGTGTAGACGCACACGATGCACAAGGCAGCGATGTAGAGCCAGATGAACTTATGGATGTTTTTGGGATTCTTGAATAAAATGGCGCATAGGAAGAAGGCCGGGATGACAAACCACAGTCTCGACAGCATGAACTTGATGGACACCACGGGCATCTCGCTCGTAATGGTGGTGACAAGCATCCAGGCAAACATGCAATAGATGACGATGGCTATGGGGTGTCGTGAGATGCGTCGGTCAAATTTGCCGTCGTAGAGCATTTTGGCCACGAACAAAATCAAGATGCCCATCAGCAAAGGCTCGGCAGGCAGCGAGATGGCCAAACCCGATTCAAGCACTTTCAGGTTGACCGAGAGCGGCACCGTGAAGGCCGTGAGCAACAGCACTTTGTCCAAGGAGAAGATGTAAAGCAAAAGCACGCCCAGCACGACGGGGAGGGCAAAGAAGAGATAGGTGTTCTTCTTCACCACAAGAAACAGCCCTACGGCCACGAATAGTGCCGCGATGACATAGAGCCAGGCTATTTTCGCTTTCTTCTCCACGGTTTATTTCTTTTCGCCTACGAAACGTTTGCGGTTCTCGATGATGAAGATGACCACGATGGAGAGCAGGAAGGCTCCCAATGCACTCAGAGCGACCACCACCCAACGCACGGGGAAGGCTTTCTTATCGGCAGGGAAGGGCTCGGTGACGATGTTGGAGTAGGTGAGGTCGGAGTAGAAGAAACGCAGGTTCTGCTCGTAGTCTTTCTTGATGAGGGAATAAGTGTTGGCCTCGGCGATGATTTTGGTCTCCAAATCGACGGCATCCGCACCATATTGTTCGAGGTTTTGCTTGAGTTCGTTGGCTTTGGAGGAGCCGTTGAGGAATCCACGCGTCACTTCACGGAGTTGACCCGAGTAATTGAGCACGCCATAGTTGGTGGCGAGGTCGGTGAGACTCTGCTTCAATGAGTCAATGTCTTGTTGCTTCATCCGTAACTGCAAATCGTACATGGCAACGACTTCGCCTACTTTTTTGGTGTGCAGGTCGTGCACCTTCTGGTCGTAGAAGTTGAGGATATCCTTGGCAATGTCGCAGGCCACAAAGGGGTCTTTGTCCATCACGCTGATGCTGACCGCCTCGTTGGGGGTCTTTCCGATCTTGACCTTGCTGCGGTATTCGTTGATCATGTAGGTCTTGGCAAACTGGTCAGCCTTGTTGATTTTGTAGTCCGTCCACAAGTCGTACTTTTCGACGATGGAGTCCATGATGGAGGTCGAGTTGATGATTTCAAGCATCTGTTCGGTCTCACTTTCGTCGGAGTAGGGGCTGATGTTGGCGGGATAGGCCACGGCCACCGACTTGTAGAGCGGCGTGATGAACATGGAGCTTGAGAAAATGGCACCGCAGAGGGCGGCCACCACGGTGATGATGATGATGTGCCATTTCCATTTCAGCACGAGTTGAACCAATGAAAGATTGTTGAAATTGTTATCCATGATTTGATTTGTTGTTTTCGGTGTAGTAGGTATTATATTAGGTGCATGTTTTGGCTCATTCTTTTCCGGGATGATGCCTTTTTTCCTTGGTGGCCGCCTCCTTTTCGGCCTCGTGACGAAAAAAGCCCTTCGAGCGGTCGTAGAAGACGATGCAGAAGAGGAGCAGCAGGAAGGTGCTCAGCACGGTGACTACCACGATAATCCAGCGGATGGGATAGGTCTTGCGCTCGGCCTGGAAGGCTGAGGTGACAACGAATTTGTGGGGGATGAATTCGGTGGCATCCACCTTGGCTTCTTCGTATTTCGACTTGACCAAAGAGAGTTGCAGGCGGTCGTTGTCCAGACGCTCGTTGATGGCGTAGGAAGCGCCGCCGTATTCGGCCAAAACATCAAGCATTTCTTGTATATTCTTGACACCCTGTGAGTTGCCTTTGCCTAATTCGACTGCCAACTGTTGGCTGAGCATCTCCACTTGCGACTCGTAGTCGAACACGCCGAGCTTACGCAAGGTGTTCAACGAGTCTTCAAGCATATTCATTTCGGCAACGAGGGTGTTATACTCTTGTTCCACGATGCGGAAGGCCTCGATGGCGACCTCTTTCTGCATTTGGTTCATCGTGCTGTCGAAAATCTCGGCAATCTCGTTAGCAATGCGTGCCGAAAGGGCGGCATCTGAGTCCAAAACAGTGATTTTCACGGCGTTGTATTCCGTCCGGCGGAACTTGATACGGGCATCATAGAGCTTGTTCAGCTTGGTGATAGGATATTTGCTGTTAGCCTTGATGTTGTAGTGTTCCATCAAGTTGAAACGGCTGATCACCTTGTCGCGCACGCGGTTCGAGTTCAATACTTGCAGCATCTGTTCGGTCTGCTCGTCCTCGCCGAAGTTCATGATGTCCTTTTCCGACTGGTAGGTCGTGCTGATCAAGACTTTGGAGATGGAATTGCTGGAGGTGGGGTAGATGACCGTCGTGGACTTATACAGTGGTGTGATGAAAAATGGCGCACTGAAAATGATGGCACATAGGGCGGCCACAGCCAAAATGATGAGTATGGGCTTCC
>JAEEGF011655452.1_pt1 | contig 16353 bp, 12 predicted proteins | sample 9134171 | NCBI WGS metagenome assembly JAEEGF01 (sample SAMN16246542, study PRJNA631951) | gut metagenome | biome: gut microbiome; feature: rumen; material: AP-attached | host: Bos | place: Iran: Karaj | collected 2018-10
TCTTATCTGTCAACCATTTAAACATGAGTGGAAGATCTGTTTCCGTAAAATCTCGGATTGTTATTTCATCTTTTTCTATTTTCACGTAATCCTCCCTGCAAACTGCGATTTGTCGCTAAACAGGTGTTCCCACTTCTATCAGATTACCGTCCGGATCATAGAACCGTATGACTTTCTGTCCCCAGCTGTGCGTCATAAGTCTGTTGACATACTGCACTTCCGGGTAATACCTTTCAAGCTTTTCAATAAATCCTTCGATGTCAGCTTCCTCAAAGTAGATCTCACAGGAATTGTTCTCCGGAATGATCTCTTTTCCGAGAAACTCTTTCCAGTATTTCTCTTCCTGCAATACCAGGCCGCCTGTCAGAATCAAATTTCCATCATTATCAAGGATCATTTCGAGGCCGAACAGATCATGATAGAACTGTCTGGATCTTTCGATATCTTTTACAACTATCAGGAAATTTTTAAGTCTCATGTCTCAGCGATCCTCTAACTCAGCACCACATGGACTATCTCTTTAGGGAGATCCGTGATCATATCGGCAATGTATTTAGGTCTCAGATCGATGTCTTTCACATCTTCCAATCTGGTCCAGTTGATGTTCTCGATAAGACAGCCCGGCGGTACCGGCTGAGTCTCAGCATCACGTTTACCTCTCGGTTTCATCAGAAAATAGAAACAGACTTCATGGAAATCTTCCATCTGTCCGTTCATGCGCTTTTTGGGAAAGATCCGCTCGGTCACCATGACGAGTCGGTCGACATCATAACTCACGCCGGTTTCCTCCATGGCTTCCCGTTTCACGGCATCCTCAAGATGCTCACAGACATGCACCGCACCGCCGATGAAGTAATGATACGGATCTCTTTCAGAAGTTGCGGTTAGCAGATAACCGTCTTCGATGATGATGGCGGCGACCCTCATCCTGAAATGACCATATTCATTCCTGAAATTAACATCCAGATGCGGATCGAACAATACCGGTTCAGCCATATATCCCTCACTTTGGCACCGTATCAACAGCGTGCCTATCAAAGCATTTTGAAACTAATAATAATTTGATAGAATATATAATAACCTTTGAAAGCATAATTGGTAATATGGTCAAAAAGATAGCGCTTACAGCCGACAGTACCTGCGATCTACCGAAGGAACTGCAGGCTAAATATAATGTTACGTTAATACCGCTTACGATAACGATGGGATCAGGTACATACCGCGACGGAATAGATCTGGTCTACACCGATCTTTTCGCGTATTTCGACCGCACCAAACAGCTTCCCAAGACCTCGGCACCTTCACCTGCCCTTTATCAGGAGATCTTCCAGAGACTGACCGATCAGGGTTATGAGGTCATCCATCTGTCCCTGGACTCTGAGATCTCTAGTTCTTACAACAATGCATGTTTCATCGCCAAGGACTTCCCCAATGTCCATGTCATCGACAGCAAGAACATCTGCGGTTCAGTATCTCTCATGCTCATCCATGCAGGTGAAATGATCAATGCCGGGAAAGACGCCGATGAGATCGTCGCAGAACTCGAGAGAATCGTCCCTCTTGCACATACCAGTTTCGTCATCGATACCCTCACATATCTCTACAAAGGCGGCCGTTGCAGCGCACTGGCTATGCTGGCCAGCAGTGTCCTGGTAGTCAAACCATGTATCGAGATGCGCGACGGCATCATGGTCGTAGGCAAGAAATACAGACGAAACCCCAAACAGCTGATCAAACAGTATCTTACCGACATGCTGACCGGAGTCGAAGTAGATAAAGATGCCCCCATCTTCGTGGCAAACACTTACTACAATGAAGAGCTTGCCGAATATGCATACAGTATCCTGAAATACGAATTCGGATTCAAAGAGGTCATTATAGTCAAAGCGGGAAGCATCATCAGCACCCATTGCGGACCCAATACCATCGGGCTCTTCTTTATCTCAAAATAACGGGCTGAACGAATCGTGCCGATCGACGGCACGGGGATAGGATGAAAGATGAAATACTTTGGGACATCTGGCATAAGAAGGATAGCTGATACCGAACTGATCCGTATCGCACAGCTCACAGGTCTCTCCGTCGGCACCACCTATAAGAAGGTCCTGGTCGGCACCGATACCCGCGTCAGCAATGAATCCGTGAAAGCCGCTCTCATTTCAGGGCTCCTCATGACCGGATGCGAAGTCTATGACGCCGGAGTAGCACCCACCCCCACTATCGCCTATGCCGGACGCAGTTTTGACTGCGCCGCTATGATAACCGCATCTCACAACCCGCCCGAATATAACGGCATCAAGATGCTGAATCCCGACGGATCCCCCTTCACCAATGAACAGCAGAAGACCATCGAAGACGTCATCGACGGTATCACCCAGCCCGTTTATTCGCCGACGGCATGTTCAAGAGTAAAAAGCTTTGATACTGCCGTTGAAGACCATATCAAAAAGATAACCGAACTCATCCCGGGCGATTTCAAAAAGGTAAAAGTCGTACTGGACCCCTGCGGCGGTGCCGCCACTATGATCACAGAGAAGCTTTTACGCAGGATGGGGTGCCAGCTGACAGTCATCAACGGAGAACCCAACGGTATCTTCCCGCGTCCTGCCGAACCGATCCCCGAAAACCTGGTCGGTCTCTGCGAGAAAGTGAAAGAGACCGGAGCCGATCTCGGTATCGCCCACGACGGAGATGCCGACCGCGTCATGGCCGTGGACAGCAAAGGAAGATGCATCCCCGGCGACAAACTGGTCTGCATGTTCGCAGAATTCCTCAAAAAAGATAAGATCGTTACCACTGTGGATGCATCCATGGCCGTGGAAGAATCCTGCAAAAAAGTCTTGCGCTGTCCGGTCGGCGACAATAACGTATCAGAACTCATGATGAAACATGATCTGGCATTCGGAGGTGAGCCCTCCGGTGCCTGGGTCTTCAAAGAGACCTCGTTATGCCCTGACGGTATCTACGGTGCCGCCCTGCTCCTCAGGATGGCCAGCACCCGCGACATGGCCGAATGGGCCGATTCATATCCCAGCTATCCCATGATCCGCAGCAGCATCAAGGGCATTTTCGATATGGAAAAGATCGGAGCGCTGCTTAGGAAACACTGGAAAGATGCTGAAGTTACGGATGTGGACGGACTCAGGTTCGCACTCAAAGATTCCTGGTTCCTGGCCAGGAAATCCGGTACCGAACCCAAACTGCGCTTCACCGTCGAAGCTAAGGATGATGGGACTGCGCAGGCGTTACATGATAAACTAATGGAAATCCTTGGAGAATTAAAATGAAAGCTGTGATTTTAGCCGGCGGCGAAGCCCGCAAGATGTTCCCCCTGACAGACAGCCGTCCCAAGGCCATGCTCAGGATCGCGAACAAACCTCTGGTGGAATATGTGATGATGACCGCCAAGAGTGCCGGTATCAAGGATTTCGTATTCATCGTAGGTTATAAGAACGAACAGATCCGTGACTATTTCGGCAACGGCAAGAAATGGGGCGTCTCCATCACCTACCGCACTCAGGAAGAATCCATCGGCACCGCCGATGCCCTGAAACATGCCGAGGATGTCCTCACAGAGCCGTTCCTCCTCATCCACAGCGATGTCCTGACATCGAAAGAAGATCTCAAAAAGATCATCGACTGCGATAGTCTGGCCATCGGCATCAAGAAGAGCACCAATACCAAGGAATACGGCACCGTGGTCAGCAAACGCGGCTATGCCAAGAAATTCATCGAGAAGGCTGAAAACAGCGAGAGCGATTATATCAATACCGGCATCTACAAACTCGATCCGTCGGTATTCAAGGCCATCGACGAGACTCCCATCTCGGTCCGCGGCGAATATGAACTTCCGGAAAGCATCCAGATCCTCGTGGACCAGTTCAAGGGAAAGATCAAATGCATCGAGATCCAGGAATGGATGAACATCACCCGTCCCTGGGATCTCCTGGAGATGAACGAAAAGATCTTCCCCAAGAAGGGCCGCATCGAAGGAACTGTCGAGGAAAACGTCCATATCGACGGTAATGTCATCGTCGGAAAAGGCACCATCATCCGGGCCGGATCCTATATCACCGGCAACGTCATCATCGGCGAGAACTGTGATATCGGCCCCAGCTGCCGCATCCGCGGTACCACTTCGATCGGCAATAAATGTCATATCGGTTCCTTCGTGGAACTCAAGAATTCCATCGTGATGGACGGGACCAAGATCCCGCATCTCAATTACGTCGGCGACACCGTCATCGGCGAACGCTGCAATCTTGGTGCAGGAGCCAAGATCGCCAACCTCCGCTTCGATCACAAAGAGATCATCGACAGCTCCCGTCATAAACTGGGGGCACTCATCGGAGATGACGTTAACATCGGCATCAATGCCTGTATCAATGCAGGCACGTTCATCGGAGACAAAGCGATAATAGGTCCTGGAGTATTGGCTTCAGGTACGATAATGCCAAAATGTAAGGTGTTTTGATATGGGCAAACAAGTAGTCATCTTAGCAGCAGGCGCCGGAAACCGGGCAAGACCATTCACCGAGAACAAACCTAAATGTATGTTCGAAGTGACCAATAAACCTCTTCTGCATTGTGCGATCGATGCTCTGGTCGCCAACGGTATCCGCGACATCATCATCGTGGTGGGTTACAAGAAGGAACGCATCTACGATTATCTTTCCACCGTATCCTTCAAAGGACTCAACATCTCCTTTGTGGAACAGAAGAAGCTCCTGGGTTCCAGCGAAGCGATACTGGAATGCGCCGACAAGCTGAATAATGACGATTTCATCGTGGTGCCGGCAGACAAATACTATACTGCCGAGACCATCGTGCCCATCATCAACGCTCCCAGCCCCACCATGCTGACTCTCAACCCGCTTCTGCCCACCTATGCCACAGCCAAAGATGCATCCGGCAAGATCTTCATCGGACGTTTCAATCATGCTCAGGATGAAGATCCCATCGATACGAGGATCTATTCCCTCAATAAGAGCCTCTTCAAATACATGGACGGCTACAGCTGCATCAACGAAGCATTCAATGCACTGGCATCCAAAGGCATCAAGGTATCCAATATCCAGACCAACGGCGTCTGGGCCGACCTGCTCTTCCCCTGGGACATCATCACCATCAATGAACTGAACCTCAAGGTGATGCAGCCCAATGTCGAAGGCACCATCGCTCATTCTGCCGTACTGAGAGGCAACATCTCCATCGGAGACCGTGCCACAGTGGGCTCCAACTGTTCACTCATCGGCGATATCTGCATCGGCAAGAGCTGTGAAATCAAAGACAATGTGGTGATCCACGGTCCCACCAGTATCGAGAGCTCCACAGTCATCGAACCGTTCACCTATATCTCGAACTCCGTCATCGGCAAGAACGTCAGGATCGGCGCCGGCTCTGTCATCAAGGATTCCATCATCGATGACAACACCATCATCAAGGCCCGCTTCACTGCCGACTCCAGCAATACGACGATCAAGATCGGTGACAATTATTTCTATCAGCAGATCGGTACCATGATCGGATCCGGATGCACCATCCAAAGCAATGTCTCCGTGGTCCCCGGCACCATCATCGGCAACAAGACTCAGGTAAATGACAATAAGACCCTGTCCGGAAATATCCCCGACGGGTCGATGGTAGTATAAAAATGTGCGGAATTACAGGTTATGTAGGCTACAGACAGGCCGACAAGATCTTATTTGAATGTCTGAAGAAACTCGAATACCGCGGATATGATTCCTGCGGTATAGCTCTGGTCACGAAGAACGGTCTCTCGATCTTCAAGGACCAGTCACGGGTCGGCGATCTTGAGAAGAAATACGTCAAGACCAAGACCAAAGCCACCGCCGGCATCGGTCATACCCGCTGGGCGACCTGCGGTGAACCCAATGCCACGAATGCCCATCCGCATTCCGACTGTTCCAAGAATATCGCGACGGTCCATAACGGCACCATCGACAACTATCTCGAACTCAAGAAGGCCCTCACCAAGAAAGGCCATAAGTTCAAGACCGAGACCGATACCGAAGTATTCCCCCATCTCGTCGAGGAATACATGAAGGACACTGATGCCGAGACCGCTTTCAAGAAGGCTTTTGCCGAACTGAAGGGGTCATTCGCCATCGCGACGGTCATCGGCGGAGAAGACAAGATCTATATCGGAAGGATCAACTGTCCCCTCGTCATCGGCGTCATGGACGGCGAATACATCATCGCATCTGATTCGACGACGCTCCTCAAGTATACCAACCGTTTCATCTATCTCCAGGACGGCGATATGGGCGTCATCTCCAAAGACAAGGTCACGCTCTTCAGGAACGGAAAGACCGTCAAACCCAAGATCGTATCCGTCGAGAACAAATATGACGATACCGAACTGCACGGATATCCCCATTACATGCTGAAAGAGATCCACGAGCAGCCGCGCATCATCTCGAGCACCATCGATGACATCGAGCAGCTGACACTCCTCATCAACCAGATCAACAAGGATCTGGGCGGCATCAAGATGATCCGTACCCTCTCCTGCGGCAGTTCCTATTATTCATCACTGATATTACGTTATCTGGCGCCTCAGCTCCTGGGCATCCCGACCTTTGCCGAGCTGGGTTCCGAATACTGTTCCCTTACCGTGGCTCCTAAAGGCTCTTTGGCCATCGCCATCTCCCAGTCCGGCGAGACCGCCGACACCATCAAGGCCGCCAAGGAAGCGAAAGCCTACGGTTATAAAGTGCTGGCCATCACCAATGTGAGCGATTCACAGCTGTCGAGACTGTCCGATTACACCTGGATCACCAAAGCAGGACCTGAGATCAGCGTCGCCGCCACCAAGACCGTCATGAGCCAGGCCGCCTGGATGTACGCATTCGTACTGGCCAACCCGTCACTCAGGACCCTCCAGAAGAAAGCCAGCATCAGCAGTTTCAGGAAAGTCCCCGAACTCATGAAACAGCTCCTTGAACAGAATGACGAGACCATCGAAGTCGCAAAATATCTGAAAGATTTCGAAGACATCATCTATATCTCCCGCGGGATCACCTATCCCATCGCATTGGAAGGCGCTCTCAAGATGAAGGAGATCGCTTACATCCACAGCGAAGGATACGCCGCGGGCGAACTCAAACACGGTCCTTTCGCTCTCCTCAGCGAAGATATCCCCGTAGTCGCTCTGGTCTCACATGACAAAGACTACTCCTCTCTGGTGACGAATCTGAGAGAGATCAAGACCCGCAAGGCACCTCTCATCGTGATAACCGATGAGAAAGATATCATGCTTGAAAACCTGGCCGAGAAGACCATCGTTCTGCCGAAATGCGATGCCACATATGTTCCTCTGCTGCATCTGGTGGAGGTCCAGCTTCTGGCATACTATACGGCAGTCGAGCGCAACAATCCCATCGACTTCCCCAGGAACCTTGCTAAGACCGTGACAGTGGAGTAGACGTGAAACGTACGCTGAATAAGATATTCTCCTCTCCTTTCATCAGCCGCAACCGACGTGCTCTCGTGATACTGGCTGATATCTGCATCTATATCCTTATCTCAGCAGCGGTCTATCTGTATCTGATCTTAAGCCATGACATGAGCTGCGAATTCAATATCTTCGCATTCAATGTCATGATGTTCGGCATCTTCTGTTTCATCCTGCACCTGAGCGTCGGCAACCAGAAGAAACTATGGCGCTACGCCGGGGCACGGGAGTATCTCGATATCTTCCTAAGCGATGTGATCGCCTTCATCATCTATCTCCTGGTGATGAGGGTCTTCCTGTGGACCAAGTCCAGTCCCTTTGCCATGGCAGCCGTTGCCAGCTGTTCGCTCGTTGCCAAACTCGTAATGAGATTCGTATACAGGATCTACCGTCAGTCCTTCTCCGGAACCACCGCAGATCCCAATGAAAAGACTCACGAAAAACGTGTCGTCGCCATCGTCGGTGCCGGAAATGCCGGTGTGACCCTCGTGGAAGAACTCCGACGCAATGAGAACAGCCCTTATGATATCTGGGGCCTCATCGATGACGATACCGAGAAGATCGGCAAGAACATCCAGGGCATCGATGTAAAATGCAGCATCTCCGACATGGCCGATAACATCAAGAACTCCAATGTCCAGGAAGTCATCCTGGCTATCCCTTCCCTGCCCGTCGAACGCCGACGCGAGATCGCGCTCATCTGTGCAGGACTCCGCTGCAAACTGAGGATCCTCCCCGACACCCTGATGGCCATGGAGAACGCCAACTTCAGCGCATCCGTCCGTGATGTCCAAGTGGAAGATCTCTTAGGCCGCACCGTGATCAAACTCGATCAGAACGTTACCGGTAAATTCGTTACCGGCAAGACCATCGTCGTCACCGGCGGCGGAGGTTCCATCGGAAGCGAATTATGCCGACAGCTGGCATCCCATAATCCCAAGAAACTCATCATCTTCGATATCTTTGAGAACAATGCCTATGATCTCAAGAACGAACTTTTGAGATTGCTGAAGAATTCCGATGTGGAAGTCGAGATCGAGATCGGTTCCGTCCGCGACAAAGAGAGGATCGAACAGCTCTTTGAAAAGTATCATCCCGATATCGTATTCCACGCCGCAGCTCATAAACACGTACCTCTGATGGAGCATAATCCGGCCGAAGCCGTTAAGAACAATATCTTCGGTACCTATAACTTCATGTCGACCGCTCTGAAATACAGATGTCCGAAGTTCGTCATGATCTCGACAGACAAGGCCGTGAACCCCACGAGCGTTATGGGAGCGACCAAACGCTACTGCGAATACATGACCTTCGCCCTTGCCAAACGTCCCGACTGCCATACCGAGTTCGTATCAGTCAGATTCGGAAACGTCCTGGCATCCAGCGGTTCCGTGATCCCGCTCTTCCAGAGACAGATCGAACTGGGCGGTCCTGTTACCATCACCGACAAACGTATGACCCGCTACTTCATGACCATCCCCGAAGCAGCATCCTTAGTTCTCACGGCCAGTGCCATGGCCCATCAGACCGAGATCTACGTACTGCACATGGGAAAGGCCATGAAGATCTTAGACCTTGCCGAGAACCTCATCAGACTTTCCGGGTTCGAACCGTATAAGGATATCGAGATCAAAGAGATCGGTATGCGCCCCGGTGAAAAGCTCTATGAAGAACCTCTCATCGATGAAGATATCCACTTCAAGACCGCCAACGACAAGATCTATGTCGAGAAACAGCCCGATGACAGCGAGGTCAGGGATATCGATGCCGACTTCGCAGTACTGAACGATGCTCTCAGGACCGGCAAAGATGAAGAGGTCGTGAAAGCACTGAAGAAAGTAGTCCCCGATTTCGACCGCGACAATGCCAGGAATTCGGAACCGGAGACTTTTTACCATCAAAACTAAAGTATCTTTGTGCTAAAATTAGCGCGAGGCTTATATAGATGGAATCAACGACGAAAAAATGTGTTTCCTGCGGCAAGTCTATCAAGGAAGATGCAGCTTTCTGCCGTTTCTGCGGTGCCTCCCAAGCCCGTATGATCGTCTGTCCCCATTGTGATAAAGAGATCAAAGAAGGTTCTGTATTCTGTCATTTCTGCGGTCTGCGTGTCCCCGAAGATGTGACCTACCGGGCAGCCGTCCCCTATCAGGAACCTGAGATCCAGGAAGATCCCGAAATCGAAGCCAATAAACCTTCGGTCCATTACACCGATTTCATCATCCCCAAAGAAGAATCTCCTATCCCCGAAACCAAAGCGCCCGCAGAAGAGGAAAAGGAAGAAGAAGAAGAAGAATTCGTACCTGAAACGGTAGACGAGATGCCTGTACCGGTCTTCGAGGAAGAACCGATACCCATCGCGGATGCCGTCATCGAAGAGGAGCCGGAACCGGAGATCGAGGAAACTGAACCCGCTGAAGAACCGGCTGTCCCCGAAGAGACAGTTATTGATAACGAAGAGCCCAAAGAGACAGAAAAAACGGCTGAAGAACCTGTCGTATCATATACCGAGAACGTCCTGAGCCCGAAAATAACCGAGATACGAGTGGATTCACCCATTCTTACCGAGGAAGAAGAAAAGGACCCAGCAGACGAACAGGAAGCCTCTGATGAAAACGACGGGACATTCTCTGTGCTCCGAAAATCGCTGAAGGCTCTCGTGACCATCTCCGTGGAGCCGCATTCCCCTCAGCATGACGCTTCCCCTGAATTCAATCAGCAGACCCTTTATATCAAAGGCAATATCTCAAAACATATCACATCGTATATGAATACCACCGATCTGGGACTCTTCGTCAGATACAGACTGGTGGATGTGACATACGGCGACCTCAGGATCTGCCCGTCACTCTCTTATAATCTCCGTTCGACCAAAGACGAGATCACCTTCGGCAACGGCTGGCATTTCAATTACAGTTCCATGGTCTTCCGTGAATCCAATCCCGACACCTTTACGGTAGTCTACGGTGACGGCGATCACGCCAGTTTCACCACCCGTCAGGTCGCTGATACCCTTTCGAAGACCCTTAATCCTCTCATGAGGAGGACCGGCAGTCTCGTCCAGCAGGGCGATTCCTTCGCCTATCATGACACCGATCATTACATCCATGTATTTGAAAAGATGCCATGGTCCTCTGATTATCATCTGACTGCCATCTCCGACCGTTACGGCAACACCCTCGATATCGAATACGACGGTTCGAAGATAGCAGAGATAAAAGACCCCGCCGGCAGGAGCTTAAAGTTCGGCTATGATGAACTCTCCCGCTGCAAGAAGATCGAACTCTGCGACGGGTCATACTTCGCATTTGAATACGACAAAGACAACAACCTCGTCTCGATCAAGGACAGCAAAGATATCTATTCTTATTTCACTTATTCCGACGACGGATATCTCTTCAAGATCGAAGAACCCAATTCGAACGCCGTATACAGCTTCGTGACCAACACCCACGGCATGATACCGGCCATTGCCGCTATCACTGATTCAGCCGGTCATACCACCACCTTCGACCGGATCAACCCCGACCCTGTCACAGTCGAGATGGTCAATTACAAAGACGAAAAGTCCATCTTCGTCAGCCGCAACGGGCTCACGATATCGGATACCCCCAATTCCCAGCACAATACCCGTATCATGTATGACTCCTTGAACAACCCCGTCGTCATCGCCGACCGCGAGTACAGTTATGATTTCAACGAGAACTGTGTCGAGATCTCAAGCGACGAAGGTCTCTGTCTCAGCTGTGTCTATGACGATGACAACAATCTTCTTTCGGCAACAGACATGAACCAGAACACCACGGCATTCACATATGACGGTTACGGAAGACTCATCAATGCCGTATCGCTGAACGGCGAGAGCATCACACTTGAATATTCACATAAGGGCATGCTGACCAAGAAGTACGACAATCAGGGACACGAAAGAAACTACAGCTACGATGACAACGGAAACCTCATCTCCGTCAGCGACGAGAATAAAGTTTTGAGGACCATCGAATATGATAAAGCCGGCTACGTCGTAAAATCCGATACCGATGATCAGTATGTATTGGATGACATGAGTCCGGCAGAAGCCATGCATCTGGAATACGGATGCTACCCCGAAACGAAGATAAATTCCATCATCGAACAGGCGTCGTTTTAATTGACCGGCGCAGGCACAGAAAGGTATAATTTTAGCTATGGATATAACATATTTAGGCCGTTCATGTTTTAAGATCAAAGGTAAGCAGGCAACCATCATCACCGACCCCTATTCCCCGGAATACGGGCTTCTCGGCAAACAGTCTGCAAACATCGTTACGGTAAGCCATGGTCATTCCGATCATAACTATGCCGAAGGTATCGACGGTGTCACGAAGGTCCTCTCCCGCTGCGGAGAATATGAGATCTCCGGCGTCCTCGTCAACGGATTCCCTTCCTACCATGATGCAATGGAAGGCGCAGAACGGGGCAAGAACATCATCTTCACCTATACTGTTGACGATGTGACCATCGCACATTTGGGCGATCTGGGACATATCATCGATAACTCGCTCTTTGAAGGTATCGGAAACATCGATGTACTGTTCGTTCCGGTCGGCAGCATCTATACCATCAACGCCAAACAGGCTGCCACCATCACCCGCACCCTCGAACCCAAATATGTCATCCCCATGCACTACCAGCGTGACAGTCATTCCCAGGAGCTCGATCCTGTCGATAATTTCTTCAAGGAAATGGGCGTCAACAAACACGAAGCTGTCAACAAGCTGACTTTGACCAAGGCCAGTCTCCCTGACGCAACTACGGTCGTACTCCTCGACGTCGTGAAATAGATCAAAAAAATCCGTTAATAAAAAAGGGTTCCCAATGAATGGGAACCCTTTTTATTTCATGAACTTTGCCTCATCACTTCTTGACTATGAGGATCACGAGCAGGACGCCTATCACGAGACCGGCAATGATGACCGTGACGATCCACCATGTCCTGTTTTCAAAATCGAAAAGTCCGTTACTGACCTCTGTCGTAGTGTAAGTCTTGGTCTTAGTGACGGTGGATGTCACGATCTCTGTCACAGTGGATTCGCGGGTGACGGGAACATAAACAGTGATGATCTCGACATCAGTGCTGGTGGAGATGGTCGGAGGATTGGTGGTCGGACCGGGAGGAACGATAGTCGAAGTAGCAGTGGTGACAGTAGTGACCGGACCATCGGGAGGAACAGTAGTGGTCGGTTCCTTTGCATATGTCGTGAATGAGAAGACATCCGATGTGACCGGATCACAGTCGTTCTCCTGTCGGCTGGCCACTATCTTCCAGTAATAAGTATGATTGAGTTCGAGTCCGGTGATAGTGACGGAATTGGTTTTCACTGTCCTAGTGATAGTCTTGGAAGACGGGAAACCATACTCTGTCGAATAACTGACTTTATAAGTGTTGGCGCCCTCAGATGTTGTCCACGTCAAGGTAGGAGATGTTGAGATGTTAGCTTCACCTGTCCTGGGATGTGTCGCCACCGGTTTAGTCAGAAGGATGACCGGGGTCCTGAAATCGAGAATGGGAGCGGTCTGCGGATTCGGAGAAACTGCATATACAGATGTCGACCAATCCGTACAAAGCGGGGCAGAGACACGGATCCTGCAGTAATAAATGGTCTCGGCATTGAGGTCAGGAAGGATGACATCATCAGATTCCGAATAGACATTAGTCGGTGCAGAGAAATCTTCAACAGGGCTCAGCTGAACCTGGTATTCCGTTGCACCGGCAATGACATGTCCGTTCAGGATCGTCTCATGGATCGGCTGTTTTTCAGATGTGATCGAGCCGTTGGTGACGCCGAGTATCACAGGGATCTCGAGAGCATCAGAGAAGAAATATATTTTTTGAGTCCCTACACCGGAATCACTGGAGAAGTCAGTATAGATCGCATAAGTGCCGTTCATAGTGGGAGCTATCTTTTCAAGACGCATATCGGTCCTGTCGATAGACCTGTCCATGAAAGCATTGATGGCGACCGCGTTTTCGATGGTGATAGATGTTCCTGCAGAAGAGGAATTCACGTTACAGTTAAGTCTGAGGACACCTCCAATGGGTGATGTAGTCCCGTATTTTTCCTTGTACGGCAGGAACCAGACGCCATTTACGCAGAATATATCGTCATAATTGTAATTGATGACTTCATTGGTCTCGCTGACTCTGTATTTGTCGAGCTGGATCAGAGTAGCAGTAGCGGCAGCCGTAGGATGGGCGGTATCGAAATAAGTTGCCGAAATGACGTTGCTGTCGGGACATACAGATGCCAACACGACAGTATTATCGCTCAGTTTATAGAACGCCGGATAGACGTTCCCGTTGAAGCCGGTATTCTTGATGATCGGATCGCTCATTCCTACACCGAAGAGGTAACATCTTCCGTCTTTTGCACCGGCCACGACCCAGTCGCCGAATACCGCCATACCGGTGAACGTAGTGTTTGTAGTGCGGTAGAGCTCAGCAAAGGTATTTGTATCCTTGTATATCTTGGATATGCTGCCGGTATTGGCAATCACGAAAAGATGTTCGGTCTGACCCTCAGAGAAGCCTGCCATGACGATCTTTTCGCCGTAACCGACATTCTTGGGGATGGGATTGGAACCGGAATAAAGAATACCGTTAGTGCCGCCTCCGACAAACACCTTGCCCTTGTCACTGATGGCGATAACGGATGCAGACGCGATGTCGGGATAATCCACAGTCCAGTTCTTGGCGGCACTGGCTTTGGAATAGATCGCATAACCTGTACTCGTCTTGAGAAGGACAGCGACATATGCACCGTTCTCTGACGATGCGACATCAACCACGCCCGGCATGCCCTCTGCCCTGAATTTGACTGCAGTGGTCGGAGCATTATCGGCACCGACACCTGCTGCACCAGCAAACGAGAAGATCGAAAGTACTAATGCAGCCGAAAGCAGTACATTTAGGATCTTTGAAAATCTACGTTTCATATTCCGCTCCTATTATCCGGATAAAAGAGTTTCTTACTATTTTTTATTCAGCTTGTTTTCACTTACCGAATCGATATCGCCGGTCAGACAGCAGCTGGACAGCACTTCTGTAGTCGCACAGGTCCTAAGATCGAGGAATGCCATCTCAGACTTCAGGATGTCATCGGGGTTGATATTTTTCGTCTCATTGACTTCAATGACATGATGATCAGGATCATAGAAACGGATGATCCTGAGGCCGTTGGGCTTCTTGATAGTGTCATGTACCAGTTCGATATCGCTGAAAGACTTCAGATGGGAAAGGAAATCATCGAAATCGTTCTCTTCAAAAGAAAGCACCACGTCATTATTGCTGAACCTGACATCGGTCTCGGCAATCAGGATGTATTCCTTCCAGACGGTCAGATCAAAGAGCATGATACCTGAGGACAATACGACGTAATGGTCTTTTCTGACGACGACATCCTGCATGAGGACATCTTCATAGAATGCTGTCGATCTGTGGATATCCGTGACGATCACTTTACCGCAAACGAATCGCATATCAACCTCATCACTGCATATCAAAAGGACGTCAGGTCCTTTGCCAATATACAGACTTAAATCTATAATGAATTTTAACACTTTGAAAGGATCTATGGGAAAAATGGCCAAAGCGGATATCATCCTTCTCCACGCTCCTCACGTATATGACTTCAGAAAGATACCTCAGCTTTACGGTCCTGTCTCAGATCTTGTTTTAGCCACCCCGGTCTTCGAGATGTATCCCGTAGGTCTCTCCAGTATCTCCGAGTATCTCGACAAAGGCGGTTTCAAGCCCAGGATCGTCAATATCGCCTGGCGTATGATCCGCGATGCCAGATTCGATGCAGAGGAATTCATCAAGAAACTGGATGCTCCCATCTTCGGCATCGACCTCCACTGGATGGTCCATTGTCACGGTTCCATCGAGATCGCCAAGATCGTAAAAAAGTATCATCCCAACTCCAAGATCATCTTCGGAGGCTATTCTTCCTCCCGCTTCTATAAAGAGCTCATCGAATATCCTGAAGTCGATTTCATCCTCCGAGGCGACTCCACCGAAGTTCCCTTCCTCGAGTTCATGAAACATTTCTACGGCGATAAGAACTACAAAGATATCCCCAATCTCTGCTGGAAAGACGAATCAGGAAAGCCCGTATTCAACGATTTCAGCTATGTCCCTCTCGATATCTCCAACGTCATGGGCAACCATTACTCCCAGGTCGTCAAGCAGGTATTGAGATTCCACGATTTTGCCAGCGTCGTCCCGTTCAAAGGCTGGACCAAATACCCGGTCACAGCCGTTTTCACCACACGAGGATGCCAGTATAACTGCATCTTCTGTGCCGGCGCCCGCGATGCAATGCCCAATTTCGCAAACCGTATCAAACCGGCACGCCGTCGCGCTGAAGATATCGTGAAAGATATCGTACATTTGAGCCATATCACAAGCGCCCCTATCCTCGTCGTCGGCGACATCCAGGAAGGCGGTATGGAAAGAGCGCATAAGTTCCTGGACCTCATCAAAGCCAATCACGTGAAGAACACCATCATGTTCGAAGCCTTCAATCCCTGGACCAGGGAATTCGTGAAGAAAGTCGCGGACTGCTGCCCCGGTTTCTCACTCGATATGTCCCCTGAATCCCATGATCCCGAAGTAAGACGTGTGAGTCTGGGACGAGACTTCTCCAATGAAGCCATGGAGGAAATGATCGGAGCGGCCCTCGAATTCGGTGCCAGCCGCGTCGAGATATTCTTCATGATTGGTCTGCACAAACAGGACAAACAAAACGTCCTCGACAATATCGATTACTGCGATGAACTTTTGACCAAGTTCAATGCCCATAAGAATCTTTATCTCTTCATGGGACACCAGGCTC